>Ga0206126_10004672_pt1 | contig 13056 bp, 9 predicted proteins | sample Helgoland_Spring_5_FD_148621 | JGI IMG/M metagenome (GOLD analysis project Ga0206126, IMG submission 148621) | Pelagic subsurface seawater microbial communities from Kabeltonne, Helgoland, North Sea - Helgoland_Spring_Bloom_20160412_1 | ecosystem: Environmental > Aquatic > Marine > Epipelagic ...
TTGCTGTGACATGCCCTGCGGCCTGCAATTTTTTATAGATAACCAACAGTTCCAAAACATGAACGCCTAGAACAACCAGCCCTATCCGCATAATCCACTGGCCAGCATCACCGCCGAATGGCAGCAATAGATTCAGGATAAAGACCGCAAAAAGCACCAGAAATAGCGCCTTGTTAATCATTACAAACATTTTCACAATTAAAACTCCTCTTTATTATAATTTTTATCAGGCTTGTTTAATGCCCTAGCGAGATACAGCACCCCGTCAGGCTACATCTGATTAGATCATATCTCTCACTAAAATGGCGGCAAGGCTATGGGCGACGAGGCTATGGGCAACGAGACTATCCTAGCCCACAAGCGTTAAATACTCTCGATAGTGCGTCAAAACCTCTTCTGGAGCCTCTACCTGAGGGTAGTGACCAATCAGCGGCAGCTCTGCCACATAGTCCAGTCGACAATTCAGTTCCCTGTAGCGCACCACCATATGGGCCCCAGACACAGGATCTACCGAGCCATTAATAACCCCAAGGGCAATGGGGGAATTTTGCATTGCCGACACCCAGCGTTCACGGTGCTGCACACGATCACGCATATAGGTAATCAGGTTATGAAAGATATGCTTGCCATTATTGGTGTTAATCAGCTGCCAAAAGGTTTGCAACTCCTGCTCGGTGGGCTTGGTATCCTCACCAAATACAGAACTGAAATTACGGCGAAATAATCGGTAGCTCGTCAGGCTGTTAACTAACCAGCCAAAAGGACTCAACAATAGACGCTGGGTTAATAGAGCCTGATGGGTTTCAGGAAACAAACCGCCGTTGAGGAAGCAACAAGAGAGCCAGTGACCTACGCCAGTGCCGTCGATCTGGCGGGCAAGCAGCTCTTGCGCCACGGTGTCGCCATAATCATGGGCTAAGACATGAAAGTCCTTTAGCGCCATAGCACCGATGGCCGCCTCTACAATATCTGCCTGCCCATGAATGCTATAGCCTCTATTGTTGGGCTTATCCGAGAAACCAAAGCCGAGCATATCCAGGGCAACCAGGCGGTAATGTTTAGCCAGCTCATCCCAGATAGGCTGCCAATCCCAGCTCGAGGTGGGAAAGCCATGAATTAACAGGATGGTGGGGAGTTCAGCCGCGCCCTCGTCTATCACAAAAATCGAATGGCCCAGCAGCGTTTTAAAATCACCGCGCGCTCGCCATTGCTCGGCACTTGGTTGTGTTCCCTTATTCATCTAAAGCCCCTGATGTTGCCAGTGAAATTATTATTATTTTATTGTTTTTTTACTTTTCTTTTCATTTCCTTTTCATATCCTATAGTGGCCTAGATCTGAACTTGACGTCAACATCTGCATAGGCAACACTCTGTGCCATAACCTGATTCAAAAGCTATAACAATAAGACGGGAAAATAATAATAATGAATGCGCCAGTTACAAAAATTGACACCCTGATCAAAAACGCCAAAGTATTTAACAACGGTGAAACCCCGGTTATTGAAGACGTGGCTATTACCGGTGGCCGCATTGTCTCCCGGGGTAAACCAGTAGATGAAACGCAGGTAAGCAACATTATTGATGCCGAGGGCCAATGGCTGATGCCAGGGCTTTTCGATATCCATACCCATTACGACCTGGAGCTTGAAGTGGCCCCTGGGCTGCCAGAGTCGACCCGTCATGGCACCACCTCGGTGGTTATTGCCAATTGCAGCCTAGGTCTGGCCTTCGGCAATCAGCGCGATGGTACCTTTGATCCTATTGTTGCCTGCTATGCTCGAGTCGAAAACATGCCCAAGTCGGTATTGACCAACTGCGCCGACAATGTCACCTGGGACAACCCCAAAGACTATCTGAATCATTTGGACCAGCTTAATCTGGGTCCCAATGTGGCGGTACTGTTTCCCCATTCCATGCTGCGCATCGAGACCATGGGTTTCGAGAACAGTATTACCCGGGATCCTACCGCTGCCGAGCTAGACGAAATGCAAAACACATTGCGGGATTCGCTTAAAGAAGGCTATGCGGGGTTTTCTACGGATGCCCTGCCCTTTCACTACCTGGCAGCCCAACCTCATTGCGAAAAAACCATCCCCACACAGTTCGCCAAATATCCTGAGCTAAAAGCATTGGCGCAGGTCGTGCGCGAACAGGGTGCCACCTGGCAGGCAACCCCGCCAAAAGACAGTGTCATCGATACCTTAAAAACCTTTCTGCTCACCAGCGGTCGATTACATGGCAGGCCATTAAAAACAACTGTGGTAGCGGCCCTCGATGTCGCCAATAACTGGAAACTGGCCCGCCTTGGAAAAACCTTAGCCAGGCTTTTAAACTCGTCCCTGATTAAGGGTGACTTTCATATGCAGGCACTGGGAGCACCGTTTAAAATTTGGTCCGACGGCGCCATTACCCCAATTGCAGAAGAGATACCCGAACTGCGTCGACTCAATGAAACCGACCTTGAAGACCGTGCCGGACGTCTTAAAATTCTTACCGATGCCGATTACATAAAATCCTTTAGAGCGATGTGGATGAAGGGTAAACAGGGCTGGGGAATCGCGCGGCTTAAGCGTAAATTTGATCTTGAGGACTTTGCCTTCAATCGCAACCTCGCAGATATGACCGTAGATCTCTGCCCGCAGACTAACTGGCAAGGCATGAGTTTTCAGGAAGCCCTTGATCGTGTATTGGCTATCAAAAGCGCCACGCTCACTGATGGGGTTAGCAACGAAGAGCGCAATTTAGTACAAACCGATTTCTTAATGGTGGCCGACGAAGCCGACTTTATGCTGCAAATGCTCCGATCATTCGACACCGATCTCAGCTGGAGTACCGTCACTGCCAACCGCAGTATGGAAACCGTGCGCGAACTACTGATGGACCCATTACTGTTGCCCGGTTTTAACGACAGCGGCGCCCACCTCACCAATATGGCATTTTATGATGTAAATCTGCGCAGCCTGAAACTGGCGGCCACAGGTGGCGATGCCGATGTCAGCTATATGGTTAAGCGACTAACCAAAGATGCCGCAGAGGTGTTTGGTGTTGATGGCGGCAGTATTTATGAAGGGGATATTGCCGACCTAATTCTTGTCGATCCTGAAAAGCTCGCGGCCTATGACGGCGAGCAGCATGTAAAACGCATCCACCGTGAAGAATTTCAAACTGAGCAGCTGGTGAATCGCTCTGATGGTGTGGTTAGTCTGGTGATGATCGGTGGCCATACCGCCTGGGAAAACAACGACTTTAGTAGCCACCTAGGTCAGACCCCCATGGGTCGACTACTGCGCTCCGTGCACGCTAGCCCGCAACAGTAAGCGCGGGTTAGGCGCGATGTACGAAATACTCTCTGTCGCTATCGCCGTTACCCTGGCGACATCGTTATTTATTTGTATAAGGTGGCGTAACCTTGAATGCACGGGCCCAACGCCCCTGCCTCTACTGGCCTTTTCAGCCATTTTATTTACCTCAGGTTTAGATGTTGGCCTGATCATGTTTCCTCTGGTCGAGTTCCCCGTCTATGCCAGCGAAGAGCAATACGGCTTCACCAACCCCTTAGCGATTGAATTTGGCTTTTGGGGATTCCTGGTCTGGGCATTCTATTTTTTAACCACCTTTTATTTTTGTGTGATCGAACCTAAGGTGGGGCTGTTTCAGCTGAAACCTATTCGCTGGATTAATAATCTGATTATTATCGCGACCTGTGCCTTTACTGCCTTTTTGTTTTTAAGCTATGTGCCCAGCTATATCGAGGGCATTAGTGACTTTGAAAAGTACAGCTTAGTGGCTCTAATTATTGGTCTAGCGGTATTTTCCAGCACCCATATCCGCTATGTGAAAATTTTAAGTCTCGCATCCAGCGTTCTATTTCTGTTGCTAACCCTAGTCATGCTGGGCGCCTCTGGTGCTTCTCCTCAAGACTATTTAGCCTCTGTGGCTAACCTATCAGGTTATTTTGAAAACATTCATCGGTTTATCAGCCCCATCAGTGACTACCATGGTTGGTACCTCTTCTGGTGGTTTGCCTGGAGTATTATGATCGGTCAATTTGTGGCCAGATTTGTCGGTGGTCTGAAAACCTGGCAGCTACTATTGGCGTTACTGGTGATTCCATCGATCGCCATCGGCCTATGGTTTTCAACCCTGTACTATTATTTTGTCAATCAGATTGAGGTATCAGGCATACTGCGCGGCGCCATGGTGACCCTAGGCGTTATTTTTGTGATCAATTCCCTAGACTCACTTATTCGGCTATATACAGATAATCTCGGCTTCGACATTCATAGGCTTGGGCCCAGCAAATACATCATTGGCAATTGCCTGTTAATTGGCACCCTAGTGCTGCTATACCAGTTTACGCCGTTTAAAATTGAGTGGGTGGGACTGGTAGTTATTGGTCTGTATGCAGCGGTTTATGGGCTGCTATTTAGGCGTAGAAAAGAATTATATTCATCATAGAAGACCATCAATCGCAGAGTTGCGTTTTAGGATCATGGACATAATGCAAAAAGCTAAGAGTTACGATTATATTGTTGTAGGTGCAGGCTCTGCGGGGGCCATTGTCGCCGCACGTCTAAGCGAAGATGCAGACTGCACTGTACTGCTGGTTGAATATGGCGGTGGCGATTCCAGTGTATTTATTCGTATGCCTTCTGCATTGGGTATTCCCATGAACAGCAAGAAATACAACTGGGGCTTCGAGACGGCGCCCGAGCCCTACTTAAATAATCGGCCCATGAACTGTCCTCGGGGCAAGGTTATGGGTGGCACCTCCTCGATTAACGGCATGGTCTATGTGCGTGGCAATGCCCATGATTACGACGAATGGGAATCTAATGGTGCGGCGGGCTGGAACTACCAAAACTGCCTGCCCTATTTTAAAAAGTTTGAGAATCACCAATGCCTGAATAGTGAATACACTGGCAATGAAGGGCCTGTAGGCATCAGCGCCGGTAATAATATGCGCAATCCACTGTATCGTGCCTTTATCGATGCCGGTGTCGAGGCCGGTTATGAGGAAACAAAAGATTATAATGGTTTTAGGCAGGAAGGCTTCGGCCAAAAGTTTATGAATGTTGATCGTGGCATTCGCGCGTCGACCAGCCATGCCTATTTAAAGCGCGCTAAAAAGCGGCCTAATCTGACGATTTTAAAGAGAGCTCTGGTTAAGCGAATTCAATTTTCTGACAAAACCGCTACCGGCATTGAATGTGAAATAGGCGGCCAAACTAAGGTATTCGATGCCCAGCGAGAAGTTATTCTGTGCGCTGGTGCTATTGGTTCACCCCAGCTGCTGCAGGTGTCCGGTGTGGGCCCCAAGAGAACGCTCAAAGCCGCTGGCATAGAACTACTGCATGAGTTATCGGGTGTGGGGGAGAATCTTCAGGATCATCTAGAATTCAACTTCCAGTATCACTGCAAGCAGCCCATCACCCTTAATAGTGAATTAAGCCTCTACAAAAAGGCATTGATTGGCGCCCAGTGGCTGCTGTTCAAAACCGGCCTTGGCCGCACCAATCATTTTGAATCCTGTGCGTTTATTCGCTCTCGAGCGGGGGTTAAATGGCCCGACATTCAGTATCACTTTTTACCGGGTGCAATCACCTACGATGGTTCTGTTGCCTTTAAGGGTCATGGTTTTCAAGTGCATGTGGGGCACAATAAACCCACCAGCCGAGGCCATGTTAGGGTTGTCTCGGGGGATGTTAAGCAGCATCCAGAAATTCTGTTTAACTATTTGGAGACGGAAGAAGATCGCCAGGGCTTTCGTGACTGTGTGCACCTAACCCGAGAAATTATGGCCCAGCCAGCCATGGACGCCTTCCGTGGACAGGTTATTCAGCCAACGGCTGAGGTGCAGAGCGACGAACAAATCGACGCCTTTGTCAGAGACTCTGTGGACAGCGCCTATCATCCCGCAGGCACTTGCAAAATAGGCGTGGATTCTATGGCGGTTGTTGATGCCGAGCTAAGAGTTCATGGCCTCAAAAATCTCAGGGTTATCGATGCCTCAGTATTCCCAACTATCCCCAATGGTAATTTAAATGCCCCGACGATGATGCTGGCGGAACGGGGCGCTGACTTAATTAAAGGTAGAGCAGATACTGCGACGACAGCAGTGCCTGTCTATTTAGATGAACAGTGGCAAGACCGACAGAAGGAGCGCCCTCCCCTGCGCGCAAGTTAATTTTATACTGGCTGGCTAACCGACTGAGTCCTACTATGAAAACCGACAGGTCATTTGACCGATGGTTATGCACAGCATCAACCCTGATTTGTCTGTTGTTAATGACCCTAGGCCAGTCATTCGTCTTACCGCTAAGTCGTCTCTAAAGCTGGCTAATATCTTTCCACACACTGTCTGCGGTGTACTCTAGAGAAACAACAAACTCATGGGCAGTCCAGTTTTCAATCATGCTCAGTAGGTAGGTGCCATCAGTCTTTAAATAGAGATGATACTGCTGCCCAACCCGAGGAACGAAGTTATAGGATGCGCTGTAGGCTAGTTCATTTAAATCGGCCAGTCTTCTAATCGCATCGTATTCACGATTCAATAATTCAACGGCATTCTCGAAATAATTCTTGGTTAACGACCCACGCTCTGACAAAAAAAGCGCTGTATCAGGCAGTACAATCGAGGGCGAACTTGATGTGGTTCCATAGGGCAATAACGCCTTCTTCAAACTGGTCATGTCAGATAGACTTCCTATAAATTAATTTGGTTTTACGTTGAGACGAACGGGTATGGACCAGTCTATCGCTAGAATAACGACTATTATCTAAACGAGCATGAATTAAGTCCAGATTAACCTATTTACATCCCTCCATGCCTGATTTACAACCCAATATTCCCTATACTGTCGCCCGCCGCTTAAAGGGGTTTGATGATCTACATCAATGTTCGGCTGTATTCTACCACTACAATTTATTATTTAAGGAGCTACAAAAATGACCAGATTAAGCATTGCTTTACTATTAACATTTTTATCAACAAGCGCTTTCGCTAAGCATCCACTAATGGAAAGATTTGACGTTGATTCAGATGGTGTAGTCACCACTGAAGAATTCAAATCAGCTAAATGCACCATCAGAGATAGCAAGTTCAAAGCAGCCGATAAAAACTCTGATGGTTCACTGAGCAAAAGAGAACTTTTAAAAGCACGCCACATTCTTGCTGTAGGGAAAAATTGCCCTAAAAAATCAGCGTCCTAAGCTGGCGAGCTATTTGTAATTAAAAGCCCAGGAGTTATATCGCGGTATATCTCCTGGGCTTTTTAGACAGCTCTATTAGATGACTCTATGAGGATAGCCCTAATAGATAGCCCTAATAGATAGCCCTAATAGATAGCCCTAATACATAGCCTCGGTAATATCACTACCACCCGTATTCCTCCTCATATTTCACTGCACAGCTGTATTAACAGGCCCACTGACGACAGCCAACACTGCTATTCCAATCCTCTGCTCTAACAGTTCCACCATCATAATGTTATCCTAATCCGAGTAGGTCACTGTTAAGATAGACGCTTACCTGTGTGACTAATAATTATTCAAACCTTGAGGGGCTAACCTATTGAAACCGAATAAAAGTGCACGATTATGTCTTGGGCTAGCACTTATCAGCCCAACGGTTAGCGCTGACCTGGACTTCCTAAATATCCAGTTACTTGAAAACACCGATGACATTGTGCTGGCTGCAGAGTACAGCTATTTTGATACTTCCCTCGATTTGTTGGATTTTGCCTCGAAGGTTGAGAGCAGCTCTAGACCAGAGCAATCCTCTTCGACGCAGTTAAGTGTGCTCGTGCCCGTGAATGAGAAACTGCGTGTCGGCTATGAATACACCGACTCTTCAGCGCAGGTATCAAGAACTGCGGAACCCTTTTCTATGGAGACCAAAGGTAATGAACATCAGATTAGCGCACGCTATCAACTGGGCCACTTTCGTCACTACCTAAAATTTCCCATCGCCCTAAACCTGTCTGCCTCAACAGTAAAACAAGAGCCACTTGAAATCGATTGCTATGCCCATGGGGGACTCATACTTGGCGGTAGCTGTGACAGTGCAGATATTCGTTTACTCGATGGTGCTCACCGTATTAATACCGGTGAACGTATCTACTACCCGGCAATGACAGTGGATGGAAAAGCGCAGGTTTATCGCATTGGTTTAGAGGTGAGAGGGAGTTTATGGAACGATCTCCCCTTTTACCAAAGAATCGACTTTCAAAGCTCACGGGTTGATCTCAACTACAGTTCGAAGCTACTGGAGATAAGCGACCCTTTCCTACTCAATGCCTCTTTTAGAGGTGTTGCTCTTAGCGATACGATCAATAGCCTATCATCGCAATTACCCCAACAATCGCCTTGGACTGAACGGGCATTAATTGTTGAATTCGGCTCTAAAGTAGATTTAATCGATAGGGTATCTGCCAGTATGGCTCTAAAGCATTACCGTATCGACAGAGCAAACTATGAATATGCAGTGAATGAAGTTAACTACAACCATAATACAGCCTTGGATCTAGCGCTTTGGTTCAAGCCTAACAACGGATTGATGGTGTATGCTAAAGGTCAGATATCGCAACATAATCTTCTTGGCATTGACCCGCTGGCCTACAACCGCAAGACCAGTAAGTTTTTTGCGCAGCCCTATGGCAAAATCGCGGCCGGGATAAGTTATTCTTTCTAAATACCCGGACATAAAAAAACCTCCTTTCGGAGGTTTTTTTATGTCTCTTACAACGACATCTAGCCTTATCATCTTAAGGTGTAAATACCACCTCACCATGAACTACCGATGCGTTACCATCATTTATCAACTCCGATGTTGCAGGTATAGCACCGATATAGTCTGGGCTGTCCGGGATAGAGAGAACCACCTCGTCAACTGATGATGGCAATAAATCTGCAACACCCATGGTGTAGAGGTCTGCATATTTACCACTAACATCAGCCACTCCGTCAACCGAACCATCGGCGGGGGTTAACCACTCTTCACCATCAAGCGCTTTGACCTTATAGGATATATTGCTGTCGAGGCCATCTTCCAGAGGTGCACCATCAGGAAGCATGAAGCGGTTCAGGTAACGGTAGCTGTCTTTCCACTCAGTAACAAACTCACCTAAGTCCTCACCCGTCGCCGTATCAAAGACAAACCCTGGGATACCACCTAGATCACCGTGCCCTCTAAACTCAAGGCGCAAACGCTTACCTGCATCCTTTCCATAGACTGCAGTACCATCGCCGTTCAATGTTTCAGGAACAGTGTAGTAAAGCGTCTTTGGCTCAGAGATTACGACCTTTGCTCCGGTCGTTGCCGAGGCAATATTGTAGCTAGGCGTCGCTTCCAGCGAAATCGTATAGGTTGTGGCAATGCCACCATCCCACAGCTGTGATTCACACAGACGCAACTCAGTGGCATCGCGTCCAAGTACAGGATGCCATTCGTATTCTTCGGTTAAGCCGGTCTTTCGACACTCTAACTTCGCCAGATCCGAGGCAACAACAAGCTGACCGGTACGGATACCCCAGGCAAGACTCGACTTCCAGCCTTCATTTGTGACATAACTTACGTTTTGTAACAATTGATTAGGATCATCCATCTCGGCAAACGCACTCGCAGCAACAGACCCTTTGGTTAGCTCTACGCCATTGGCATCCAAGACCTTACCCGACTGAACTGTGTAGGCGTAAGCTTCCGATGCCAACATTCCTTGGAAATGCTGACCTTGCTCATAGACTTGGGTTGACGCTAAGTAATCATCCGCTGCAACGTAAAAGAAAAAACCTATGATGTTAGCTGATACATCCCCATCAGGGGCTGGGCCTTCCAGTGCCAGAGAGCTGTCAATTTTCACAATCGCTGCATACCGGCTGTACGGGTTAGAGTCCATGTTAGTGTTAAAGAAGGATGCAATACCGGCGCTAGTAAAGTTAGCGAGCCCATTGTGCCCACTAAATAACTGGAATACATTCCAACTAATACCCGACTGCCCTGCGACCGAACCAAGATCTTGATCGCCACCGGCATAACCAAATATCTGCTCACTAGTGGTGACATAGTCCGCCTCAATTTCGACACCGTCGGGGCTCATATAAGATAAGCCGACGGTAGCACCACTGGGAATGGTAATAACAAATTCCTCACCATCCGACGCATAGTCAACGGTAGTTTTAGCCGCAATAGAAGTATCGCCTTCAAACCACCCGAGGTTGCCATTCGAATTGACAGCAACAGTGATGTCCATCGAACCCGACACACCCGCCGCTGGAATCGACTTAATATCTAGGTTAAAAACAGGTACCAGGCCGGGATCTGTAACATCAGCAGCCATGAGCTTATTGAGGTTGTTAACACTAAACGCCCCGTTTTGGCCATATAACGCGACATTTACAACATCTCCGGTGTTTGAGTCCGTAGTCTGTTGCATACCTCCATACTCAAGTCGCATAAACGACTTGGCGTCCGCCTCACCATTAATAAAGTCGGTAACCGCAGCGCCATTTTCACCCAATTTAAAACCAGTTGCCTGGATTGCGTTATCAGTGAGCCAAAATTGGTCAGTGGCCTCAGCCATGCTTTGGAACTGCTGATTGAATACCTGAGTGGCAGTCACGTCTTCCTTGAGATGGGAACCAACATCAGCGAAGGGGCTGGACACTGTAGATGCGCCGTCAGCGACAGATTCGGTGAAGGTTTGCTGGACAGCTGCGCCATCAATACAGTCACGGATACAGTAAAGAGTTTCAGTGATATCGCTGGCCGACACTATAGATGTTGTCTCTGTGCGGACGCCTGCAGCAGCGGTTGCTGATGCTGGCGCCGCCAACGCTTCGGCAGAGATGTCATACCACTGGCGAGTATCATGAGACCAAACACCCATCTGTCTGACATATTTGTAGTACCAGTCGTCAGTCTCAGCGCCTTCTTCTTTAGCCATCGTGGTTTGCCACTCGGCAAGAGTAAAGATAATCGGTGTATCGAGAACTGTGGTTTCGTATCCATTGGAGAAACTAACACCCGTGGTGAACGTAAACTGACCGGAACCATCCTCTGCACCGTCTTTCTCAAACACACCCTCATACTCGTCGTGCGCCAGAGTACCGAACAGGTTAGTAAACTCCGCTAACCACCAATCATCCCTTACATACATAACCACGCTCAAACCATCAAGGTCGTTTAACGCAATGTAGGAGGTATCTCGCTTCTCAATCCGAATATCGGTAGAAGTAAGGTTGTAGGTTTCAGGTCCCGACGTTGTAGTCTTGTCGCCGTAGGTCTCACGCGTAAATTCCGTCGATTCGTCAATCAATGCGCGACCCGTAGGCTCTAACCATACACCCCAGAAATCGGCCCAAGCGTGGACACGCTGCGTCTCACCATTGCTATCCACGACATCGGCATACAGTGGAAATGCTGAATTAGTAATCGGCAGCCTCTCACCATCGTCCGTGTAAACACCGTAGCGATGCACATTCCTCTGGGCCTTGGTGATGTCAGTGCTATAGCAGGTCTCCCCTTTTTGAAGATCAATGTCATCTAGGCTATTAATGGCATCAGTAAAATCAGTCCATTCGTATTGATTCGTCTCTGAGTTAAAATCTTCTCTGGTAGCCGATAGAAGTTTTTGACAAAAAGCCTTATCCGCGACACTGATGTAGTACTGATAGTACGCAGCAACCTCGAAATTTTCACCACTACAATTAGCACAACCTCGCGCGCTATAAATACCAACTGTGTCACCGTTGGCTTTCTTGATGCTACTTATTTCTTCCTGACCGGCATCAGCTCTGTATTTTAATGAATTGGCAGACGCTTCAAGATAGGCGGAGCCATAAACGCCGTACCCTTCAACGTACTCATCAAAGCGCAGAGTGAAGTCGCCGTTGGGTGCAGTAGCCGAAGGCCCCGCATTTTGATTAATAGCCATAAAGATAGTTGCGCCGCCACTACCCTCTTCATCTTCTTTGGAGCCATCGGTACCATCGTCAAAGTCGCCACCCTCGTCAAAGTCGCCACCCTCGTCAAAGTCGCCACCCTCGTCATAATCGCCATCCTCGTCATCATCTCTTTCGATAGGAACCCAGGCTACGGCTTGCACAGGCGATGCTGTGTCAGTACGCGTGACCCTAACGATAGCGGGAAGCCCTGTTTTTCCTGAGGCAGTAACACCGCTGGCCGAGGCTGCGGTCGTAGACGATGCCGAACTGGTAGGCGTTGCCGCAGCTTGGTCAGAGGACGCATCTGAAGCCCCCTCACAGTCATCTTCATACAAAGTTGCCGAGTAGGCACCCTTGTTTACAAAGGCGTCTGCTCGCGCAGCTGAAGCAATACACAGCAGAAAGTTAAGGTCTTCTATAGTTTGATTTAACTGCTGGCCCTCAACATAAAACTGTTGCGGGTCATTCTCAAAGGGAGTGGCCACAACGACGGGAGAGACGATGGACCCTAACAATAATAGATTTTTTAATAATTTCATTTTCTTACTCCGTCTCAATGACTGTGACCGATCTCGGCAAGGCATACCCTTGAATCGAGGCAGCTGCAATTACAGATACTGTACGAGTAGCAGTACTCGTATTGCCTGCGGCATCAGTGGCGCTGTAGGTGATCGTATAATCACCTACGGTAGCGGTGTTAACTGCGGTAGAACCGGTTGCAGTCACTGCGACAGTCCCATCGACCGCATCCGAGGCTGTTGCACCTGCGTCTTGGTACGTAGCATCTTTTGCCACATTGACTGAAGCACTGCCGGTGATAACAATGACTGGTCCAGTGGTGTCCACATCAGGTCCAGCGACCGCTGTAACCGTCACCGTTCGGGTAACGGCTGTGGCAGCGTTGGCGCTGCTGTCGGCGACTGAATAAGTGAGTGTATAAACACCAACGGTAGCCGTATCTACAGTGCCTGTTGTGGTCACAGTCAAAGTGCCGTCTACCGCATCTGTAGCCGTAGCGCCCGCATCGGTGTACGTCGCGTCTTTCTCGAGGCTAATGGCCGCAGAACCCACGAGGGAAATGACAGGCGCTGTAGTATCAGCAACCGTCACTGT
>Ga0206126_10004673_pt1 | contig 13056 bp, 10 predicted proteins | sample Helgoland_Spring_5_FD_148621 | JGI IMG/M metagenome (GOLD analysis project Ga0206126, IMG submission 148621) | Pelagic subsurface seawater microbial communities from Kabeltonne, Helgoland, North Sea - Helgoland_Spring_Bloom_20160412_1 | ecosystem: Environmental > Aquatic > Marine > Epipelagic ...
GGAAAATCTCCATGATCGGCTCACGCTTTAAACGACTCTGGGCATAGGCAATTTTTGCAGCATCGGTATCTTCAAGCTGCATGTAAGGTGCCATGCGGCCATTGGACAGATTAGAGTTATGGGGAATAGTTAAATAATCACAGCCCTCCTCAATATCACAGACCGCATCCAGCGCAGACCAAAGCTTGCTGTCGATAGGCGCATCAATATAGCTAACCGGCAAACCTGGTACTGAATCGTTTCTAAAGATCACGTTGCGATGATAGTTACTGGTTCCCGGTGTACCTGTATATTCATAGGCCACAAAGCTCGTAAACTCGCAGGGAGTATTGGCTTCATTGGAGGCTGCCTGAATATTTTCCCAAGGAGACTTGGCAAAATCGCGGCACAGATTACCGTCGGCACCACAGATCTCAGGAATTCTCGCCGGAGTCTCAGTGGTAATTACCGTACCCAACATCATCATGCCAATACGCTCATTCGAGCGGTAGCCACCACAGAATTCAGTGTTGTAAACCGGAGAACCCTCGGTGCGGCACAGAGCCCGCTCACCCAAAAACTCGCCGTGATCGGTGACTGCCAAAAAGTCTAAGGGGCGATCAATTTTAGTGCGGCCAGTGGCCACGCCTTGATCATTGATCGGGAAAATAGGAATAGATTCACCACGCGCATAACGGTGAGCATCTTCCGGCGTAGCGCCAGTGCTGTTAGCCGCCGCATCAAACGAATAGCTCGTATGAATATGCAGATCGCCAAACAGCGCCGTGCGGTTTTCGTCGAATCGTTCACAGCTATCGGTGCTAGCAGCAGCCGAAGACTGCGCATCCTGCGGCGCTGGTGATTCAGAATCACCACAGGCCGTCAGTAAAAGCAGACTAGACAGCAAAGCCCCTAAGGTTAGATTTGATTGCGTTAGAATTTTATTCACCCTGATACCCCTATTATTATAATTATGATTATCATTTAAAAATTACTGCGCCAATACTACGCCGTTTTATCATCACCAACACGGGCCATTGCGACCAAACAGTACCTACTAAAACATAGAACAGAGCTTGGCTAAAGAGCTTGGCTAAAGAGCCCTACTAGCGATTACGCCCCAGTGCATCATGGCTGGTCACCCAGTCACCGGCCAACACCGCACTCATCAACGATATCTCGCCCGCCAGCACAGTCGCACCAATAATCTCAGCCAGCTTATGAACCTTTCCAGCACCGTTACAACCCAACACATTCAAACATTCCTGCTGCGTGGGTAAACCGGTACCGCCACCAAAGGTCGCTACAATCATCGAAGGAATCGTAATGCTCAGATAGTAATCGCCGTTGTCATCGATGTCCGCATACACAATCGCCGCCGAAGACTCAGCAACATTGGCCACATCTTGCCCAGTAGCAATGAACACCGCGGTAATACCATTGGCAGAATGGGCGCCGGTATTATTAGATCCCGCCATAAAGGCACCCACCTGACTAATAGACCGCGCCTTGTACAGGGCAGTCGCAGAGATATTCATGGTCTTTTGCAGCAAATCATTGGGAATAGTCACCTCAGCAACCACCCGCTTACCGCGAGTATGCAGGGTGTTGAGCTGAGAATGCTTCTTATCGGTATCCATAGCACCCGACAGCATATAGCGCTTAATGCCTGGGTAATTGGCCATAATCCATTCACAGGCCACAAAGGTCGCCTTGCCCACCATATTCTGTCCGGCGGCATCCCCCGTGGTGTAGTTGAAGCGCAGATAACGCATACGAGCCGCCGCAAACTGTTGGATATCCCGCAACTTACCTGACTTGGTGGTGGTCTGTGCCTGCTCGGCAATCTGATTAAAATTTTCGTCGACCCAGAGACCAAAATCGCGGGCCTGTCTGGCATCATCAAAGATAAACACCGGCGCACGCTGCATCGCATCATCGACCACAGTCACCTTGGCACCACCAGATTCACTGAGTAATCGTGCACCACGGTTATAGCTAGCAATCAGAGTGCCTTCGCTGGTCGCCATGGGTACATAGAAATCTCCGGAGGCATGCTCGCCATTAACCCGCAACGGCCCAACCAGCCCCAAAGGCACCTGTGCGACACCCATGAAGTTCTCAATATTGCCCGCCGTATCGGCGGGATCAATCGAATAATGCCCCACATGGTCTAAACGAGCATCGGTTTGCTCAGACACAAAATCTCGACGCTGCTGCGCCATCTCACTACTGTAATCGTTGTTCTTGTCTCTGGGAATACGGTTCGACATGCAACAGGTCCTCGGTTTTTATTATTATAAAGACGCTATGAGCGTTTGATCCGTCACGCTGAGTCTATTCCGTAGGATCATACCAAATGGGAGAACTATAAGCGCGTTCCTGAGTGACCTTGTTGACATATTTAGGCATCTCAACCCCAAAGCGTTCCGAATCATAGGCTGTCCATCGCGGCGATGGAACCTCAATCACTCTGGCGTAGTAAAAGGCTTTCTGACCCAGTACAAAATCAGGATCCTGCCACAGAGTGCTCAATTCAGCAGCACCGTATTTGTGGCTATAGGTAGCTCCCTTTACCGTGGAGGGTAAATCCGCAACCTTACCGTCGGCATCTATTGAGCGCAGCTCTGGATTGCTCCATGCAACGTTATAGACCCGCTCGTGAACCTCGCCTGCACTGTCTTCCCAACCCTTAATGACCTGAAGTCTATCTAGGTTAGCACCGTTGGGGTCTTTGGCCCCCTGCAGCATAAAGACCGGAACACTAGAACCCGCGGCCAGTAAGCTGCCTCCCATGGAGACACCTTTTTCGTAACCAAGCTCAGGCATATTTGAGGCGTGCAGATCATCTTCGGTAAAATTCCAACCGCCAAAGAAGCGCACCGTAATACGACTGCCGGTTGTGGCATAAACTTCGCGACGGGCAATGGCATCCCAAATAGCCTCACGAGTATTTTCTGGCGCCCAGACAGCCGCATAACCAGAAGCTGCCATCATAAAGCCGGGTACAGTGACATCACCACGTCCGCCCACGGCATCTTTCCAGCGATCAGGTTGCGGCTCCATGCCAGCACTGTGCTTGCCATAGAAGTTGTCCTCATCGGCGGTAGCCAGACTGGTATGAGAGTCGGTAGAGCCGATCATGCCAAACTTATAGGGGTTTACACCGAAGGTCGATTCAAGCGCCAGTCCCTGCTTAAGTGCTTCTCGAGCGTACTCGAAGGGAATCATTTCATCCTCTTTTAACACCCCAGCAAAGTCACCGAAGTCCCAGGTTTCATAATCCGCAAAGCGATCATCTGGCGAGAGTAATGGGTGGGTTTCGCCATCCCCTTTAATTTGCGTCACCTCGTAGACCGGTTCCCAGCGCGCTCGGCGAGCGACATAGTCGCTGTCTATCCCATCACCAAATTCCAGCTCCGCCGTGGGAAACATTAGGCCATTCGAAAGATTGCCATTGTGGGCAATCGCCAAAACCTTACCGCCACTTGTGTCTTCGTACTGCTCAAGAAAGTCCCATAGACGACGTGGGTCAGAATCCTTTTTAGGCGACAGGGGCAGTAGCATCTGGGCTTTTTCCGCGTCATCGCGATAGACCACTACCCGGTGTAAATTCTGACCGCCCTTCTGGGCAGTAAACTCAAAACCAATCAGCGGAGTAAACTTGCCCGGCTCATAATGGGCATCTGCCGTCGAGGTTAAGTAGTCCCATGCATTGAACCTGATATCACCATCTTCCAATTCTGGGGGCGTATCCTGACGTGTCTGGGTCGCCTCTAACTGCTTGCGGGCGCTCTCTTCGCTAGCAAACAAAATCTCCGACCACTCCTGCAATGTCGCGTTGGCCATTAATTTTTTATTGCCGGCTTTAAGAGCAACCATCGCCCCTAGCGCATCGGTATGATCTGCAAGCACTAGGAAGTCCAATGGCTCCCGTAGCTGAGCGGGCTGACCTCTAGTGGCCATCACCTTCTCACCTTTAGCAAAACGATAGGCATCATCTGGGCCCAGGGTATTACCAAAAATGAACGCATCCATGGAGAAGGTAGAGTGCAGATGGGTATCACCCCAAAATACCTGATTAGCCATGGTCTGGCTTGCCACTGGAGAATACAGAGGATCGGCATTGCGCGGACTATTAATAGCCACATAGCCCGTAGTCTTGGCCTTGCCCTGCAATACATCTGGCTGCGGTGCATCGCAGCCGGTTACCATCAACGCGACAGCGGCCAAACCCAGTAAATTATTTTTATAATTCATCAAACATTCCCTCAAGAAAGCATTATTTATAATTGTTGTATTTTAATTAGTTACTGCCGCTAAATAACGACCGTAACCAAAGTCTGTACCCAAGGCATCCACGACAACCTCATTGTCTACCGCCACCTTGCCATTGATAAACACAGTCTCCACCAGACCCGGATTGCGATTGACCAGACGTTGTATATCAAAGTTTTCCATCTCCGCCCAACTCACATCTTCCAAGTTTTGGTCGAAACATTCTGGGTTTATCACCACCACATCGGCACGGTCTCCCTCACGTATTTTGCCTGCATCTACACCCAGCCAATCCGCCTGTTCACCGGTCATACGCCAGATGGCACGTTCCAATGACATGATCGGCGCATCTTCATCCAGCGTCTCTTTGACCAGCTTAAGAAACCGCAGGGGCAAATTGTAAAAAGCCATATTGCGAATATGGGCCCCCGCATCAGAAAAGGTCACCAGAATATTCTCATCTTTGACCATCTTGCGTAGGACATTTTTATTGTCATTGGCCACGGTAGTGTACCAACGCAATGATCGCCCATATTCCACCACTAGGTCTAAGAAAAGATCGACCACATGAATGCTGCGCGCCTGAGCAATTTCAGCAAAATTCTTGCCCTCTAAGTTTTGGTCTGGGCACTTAAGAATAATGGCATCGCCAAAATCTCGCTGCCAAACTCTAGGACTGAGTTTCTCACCATAAAACTTTCTAAATTTACGGCGATAGGATTCATCTTTAAACAGGTCATTGCGCTCAATCTGGGTTTTTAAATCCAGCGCCAACTCACCCGCACCAAATTCCTCAAAAAATACCACATCTATGCCATCGGCATACACGGTAAAGGGCGTTGGCAATACCTGCCAGCGAAAGGCCCCACCAAAGAAGTTAACAGCACGGCTGGCCAGCTGAGATAGCGGACGCAGGGTGCGGTTGCCCCGCAAATCAAAGAGGGCAATCAATGTGGTTTTTAATGGGCGGCGGAAAATACCAATGGTATCGATTAAATATTCAAAAATACGCAACGGGTTCGCCGCATTGGGGGCACCCTGATGAACCCGATTATAGCGACGAACAATTTTATTTAATTTCCAAATCTCACTGACCCGCGCATAGGTGCTTGGCAATGACTTAGACCAGGCGCGATCTCCGTCAAGCTTGTCCCAGTGCAGGCGCATGGTCGACAGCCCCAAAAAGCCAACTTCCATCGCCTCCTCTAACAACGCTTCCATCTTCGCCATCTGCTCAGCAGAGGGTGTCACTTTGCGGTCCGTGGCGTCATAAATGCCCATGGCCGCCACACGCATATCACTGTGGCCCAAAAATGAAATTAAGTTGGGACCCAGAGGCTGCTGAGCAATATAGTCGATCCATCCTTTAGGGCTATTCCAGGTTTTCTTCTGCTGAAGAATAGGCAACACTTTTTCCCGGGGCACGGTTTCTACCCTTGTAAAAATATCAGAGGCATCTTCTGCATCACTACAAATCATACTTAGTGAACAGCTGCCCACCAACACCGTTGTTACACCATGGCGCACCGACTCCGAGAGACTAGGCGAAACCATAAGCTCCGCATCGTAATGGGTGTGGGTATCCAAAAAGCCCGGGGTGACCCATTTTCCATTGGCCTCAATAACCTTTGGGTTGCCCTCAAGGCTCAATTCGTCAGTGGTGACCTGGGAGATTTTGCCGTCTTTAATCGCAACATTTTTAATCGATGCAGGTGCCCCAGTACCATCAAAATACAGTCCACCGATAATAACGGTGTCATAGCCGATTGCTGTTTTCCCTACTGTCATCGCGGAAGCCTCAGTGATTTTTATCATTATTATGTTATGTATGCCCGATATAATACTTAGCTCCCGGGGAAATAACTTGATGTATTGCGAACGAGAAATTATTATCTCAGTATGAAAACTATCGTTAGAAGTAGCGGCCTGAGCGGCTTTGCCCCCCTAGTACGAAAGCTTGGGCAGAACCCCTTAACGCTGCTCAGCGACGCTGGGATAGACGCTGCCTGCCTAGACAATCCTGATCTCTATATCACCTATCAATCAATGGCCAAAGTATTGGATCTAGCGGCAAGCCGATGTAATGCCCCAGATTTTGGCTTCAGGTTGGGTGAGCGGCAGGACCTTTCTATACTCGGCGCCCTTGCACCCTATCTCTGCTCCCAGCCCTCGGTAGCCGACTCCTTCGCAATTATGCAACGCAACCTCGACTTCCATGTTCGCGGCGTTCGCTTTAAGCAAGTCAGCCAAGGCAATCAACACAGCATCCAGCTCAATTTTGAACCAGAATTAATCGTCGAAACTCCCGTAGACCAGCTAATCGCACTTACTGTGAGCAATCTGACGATCCTCCTGGGTCAGCTAGCCAATGATCAAATTAAGCCTGTGCAAATAAGTCTGACCACCGCCAACCCCAACGTTAAAAGTGACAATGATTATGGGCTGGGCTGCCCCATTACCTTTGATGCGCCGGTTAATCAGGTCAACTATGAGGAAGAAATCTTTGCCCTACCGGTATCTATTAATCCTAAACTGCGCCAAACACTGGCTGACCATTGGCGCTATCAACCAGACAGCCAGGCAGGCGATGGCGCGCGTTTAAAGATCAGCCTAGAGGAACAAATTGAGCGAGCCATATTTGCCCTGCTACCCAATGGTAATTGCCGATTAGACAGCGTTGCCAAGTTAGTAGAGCTATCCCCGCGAGTGCTGCAAAAACGCCTGCGGACAGACGCCAAGAGTTTTAGTCAAATACTGGCCGAGTCGCGACTCAAGATCGCCAAACAATATTTGCAGCATTCCAACATTAGCCTCACCGAGCTCTCATTAAATTTGGGCTTTGAAGAGCCCGCCGTGTTTAGCCGCACCTTTAAAATATGGACGCAGCACAGCCCGAGAGAATGGCGCCGACAATTCAAGTAAGCAGTGAGGTACAACTGTTGCCAATCAATGTATTAACACTTAAAGTGCCAATATAATTCTCGGAACACACAACAACAGGTCGTAACATGAAGATCCTAAGAACCTCAGATGATCGCTTCGCTAACCTAGCCGACTACCCCTTCGAACCCCATTACACAGTGGTCAAAACCCATGATGGCAGCGACCTGCGAATTCACCATATCGACGAAGGCCCCCAAGATGGCCCAGTAATTTTATGTATGCACGGTCAGCCCGTTTGGAGCTATCTGTACGCCCGCATAATTCCATTCTTAGTCAAAGCAGGCATAAGAGTCATAGCCCCAGACCTACCAGGCTATGGTAAATCAGACAAACCCGCCGCCCGAGAAGACTACAGCTATCAACGCCAAGTCGATTGGATGAACCAATGGCTAGTACAAAACGATTTCCGCAACCTAACCTTCTTTGGCCAAGACTGGGGCGGCCTAATCGGCCTGCGCATGGTAGCCGACAACGGCGACCGCTTTGACCGCGTCGCCATCGGCAACACCGGCCTCCCCTACAACCCGGATGTGCCACAAAGCGTAATAGAACAGGTCAAGGCCATAAGAGCCGACCCAAAAAGAATCAGCCTATTTGGCATGATGAAAAAAATGAACAAAATGGACGGCACCGGCAAAGATTCCGGCGTAGACCTATTTGCCTACTGGCAAAAATATGCCTGGGAAACCCCAGACCTGCCCGCCGGTATCATTGCATCAACACAGATGGAAAAACGCGGCAAGTTATCTATCCTCATAGAGCTAGCAATGGGCTCGGTAGGCCTGCGCAAGTTTGCCCCCCTGCGGACAGATCTAAGCAAAGCATTTGAAGCCCCCTTCCCAAGCCCAGCCTATAAAATGGCTACCAACGCAATGCCAAGTCAGGTGCCAACAATTCCCGATCACTCATTAGAAGCACAACAAAAAGCCTGGGCATTCTTTGAGAAATTTGAAAAACCGTTTTTATGTGTAGGCGCAGGCAACGACCCAATCACCAATGGTTTTGAAAAAGTATGGCAAAACAAAGTGCCCGGCACCAAAGGCCAACCCCACACCATGATCGGCGGGGGTCACTTTTTTCAATGGGCAAAAGCCGAGAAGCTTTCAGAAGTATTAGTGGCGTTTATTCGTAATAACTAAAATATAACACCAAGCACCAAGCGCAGCCTGCACATTGTAAACAGCAATAATCACCTAAGGCTGATTCGCTATAGCCCGAAAAATTTACTTCCAGATTGGATGCTGTTTCCAATTTTCGGGTATTCCCATCGCATAGAAAAAATGTTTTTCATGTATCGATGTATCTATCAACATATTACATCGCTCCGCCCAATGAACTCCATTATTCGTTGCTCGTAATAATGTGCGAAGGATGAGAAGAATATAAAATATACGGTCTTTGCGCGGTGTAATAGGTGCATTCCATTCAGGGTCACGAACAGCCCCAGGGCGTATAGCTAGCTCTCTATTCCAAAGTCGAGCATGGTGGGCACATACATTGCGAATATAGGTAAGCTTGTGCAGCCAGTCTTGCAGGCGTTTGTGATGAATTCCAAACTGAGCTGAAATATATCTTTTATCGTCATGCTTCATCCCTTTATAGCAAAAAGATAATGAACCAAGCGACATGATTTCTGTGGTTACCCAAATCGGCAGTATTGGGAAATTTATGTATTTATTTTTGTAATGGGAGATAAAGCAATCCTTCGAGCGGCTGGCTTCTTCTCCTAACTTCCTTAGCCAACCCGCGTGATTAGCTTGTGGGTGGAAATTACCTGACTCTGTATGACCAAAAGTCCCATATACATGGCCAAGCCGGTCAGCAATGAGCGCTCTAATATGAACTTCAATCCGCTCAACTGCATCCATAACTAGTAGCCGTAAATGCCTATCAAACTCATAAAGCCTCAAAACATCATTGAATTTTGTGCCTGCAATAAGATCATTGGACTTACCTTTATCCTGGCGGTAAGGATACCAGTACCCACTTAAGCGGTAGTAGCTAATCGAGCCAAGAGAGACTAAAGCACTCTCTTTATCTTCAACATCCAGCCCCCTAGAAATCAATCTCTGAAGCTGTTGTTCAGGATTAAGGGCTGGTTTCTCATAAGGTACAAGCATTCAAATCCCTTGAATTGCAGGTAAAAAAAAGCCGCCAAGGTTGCGCATTATTAAGAGGCGTGACGGCTATGTTGCGTAAATTATAGTAACAATTTTCTGAAAAGTGCAAGTATATAGGATATTAGTATCTATAAACGAGATGTGGATGCTCCTCGTTTCGCCTACGCCCTGTCGCCGTAAAAACCCTTAGGGTCTATCGGCCTCCTCCCTCTGAGGCTGCGCCGCTATCGCCCTAAACAGCTCCAGTGACTCAAACTCGCTGGAGGCACCCGGGTCATCCGGCGTGCCATAGGCACTGTTAGCCGATAGCTTAACAATCACCGTATTAGACTCCGGAGCAATATAGATAAACTGGTTATAAACACCAATCGCCATAAACTCCCCCACATCCCCCTCGGGAATCCACCATTGATGGCCATAACCAACCGGCCAATCTGACTGTGGGTTATCCCCCGGCGTAAGATGTGGCGCGTCAGGCGTGATAGACGCCCGCACCCAGTCCGCCGGTACAATCTGCTGACCATTAAGCGCCCCACCCATCCGGTACATCTCACCCAGCTTGGCATAGTCACGCGCCGTAATGTTAAGCCCACCAAAAGCCATCTCCATGCCCTCAGCATCAGTCAGCCAGTAACCCACATTCTCAGCTCCCATAGGGTGCCAAAGCATCTCAATCATATAGTCATTAACCGAGCGCCCAGTCACCTTAGTGAGCAACATGCCCAACACCTGGGTATCAGTAGAGTTGTAACGGTTAAAAGTACCCGGCGGCAGCTCTGGCACCAGCGTGGCAGCAAACTCGTTCATAGAGCCCCCCAGCGCAAACACACGCCCAAAGCGATTAATATCCGACTCCGGGTCACCGTAGTCTTCATTCCAAGACGCCCCAGACGACATCTGCAAAATATCCTTAATACGCACATTGTCATAAGCAGAGCCAGCAAGCTCGGGCACATAGTCCGTCACAGGCTGAGTAATGTCGCCAATAAGACCCTGGTCAACAGCAATACCAATAAGGGCAGAGATAAAGCTCTTAGCCACCGACATAGACAGCCAAGTCTGGTCGCGGCCACCGGTTTGCCAATACTGCTCAAAGGTAACCTTGCCGTCTTTAAGCACCAGCAGCGCACCACTGCCGGTGCGGGTAATAAACTCACTAGTCTGCACCTCGGCACCAAGATACATAAAGCTAGTTGGCAACGGCACAGCGGCACCGGATTCAAACTCCAGTGCCTGTTCAGCAGGCGGTAATACATTGACAGGGAACATCTCGTGCATGCGGTTGAAGTTTTGGATTTGCTCAGCGCCGGTAAATAAGGTCCCCACGACCTGCAGGCGTTGGATACGATCGCCGTAATTGATCCAGATAAAGGTGACTGCGAGGGCCAGGATAAAGGCGGCGATGGACAGGTATTTCTTGAACATACTTTTCTCCGAAAGTTTGATTTTTCTGGGGGAACGATAGCATATGAACTTCCATCGTGGGCAATCCATACCCGAAGACTGTCATGTCGAACGCAGTGAGAGATCCCCTTGCCACTTTACCTTACCTAAACCAAATCACACCTAGAGAAAACATTAAAAACTCCAACTCCTAAGCTGTGCTTAAAGGCTGTCAGCACAACATCAAAAAATAGACGTATGCGTCATCTCAGCCAAATAACCCAACGCCGCCGTGCCCACATACGAATTACCCGAAAGGTCCAGCTCCGGTGACCACACCGCAACGGAGTATTTACCCGGCGCAACGGCCACTATACCGCCGCCAACACCACTCTTGGCTGGCAGCCCAACTCGATACGCAAAGCTCCCCACCGCGTCGTACATGCCACAGGTAAGCATCACCGCATTAAGGCGTTTCGCCTGACTGGCGGTTATCACCGATTCTCTGCTCGGTTCTACTCGGCCGCCATTGGCTAAAGGCAATGCAGCTCTTGCAAGGTCGACACAGCTCATCTCGATGGCGCATTGGCCGCAGTAGATATCGAGTAAGGATTCAACATCGTTGTCAATTCTGCCGTGGGCTTTCATCAGGTTGGCTAGCCCTCGGTTGATATGCGCATGGGCTAACTCGGACGCCAACACCTCTTGGTTAACACCCAGTGCCATATTGCCCGACAGCCCGCGCAGGTATTTTAGAAGTCGGTCGGGCTGGTGTCGGCCAGCAGACTCCAGCATGTCAGCAACAACTATCGCACCGGCGTTCAAGAAAGGGTTTCTTGGCACGCCATCATCCTGCTCTAAAATCAGCTGACTATTAAATGCCCCACCAGAAGGCTCCTTGCCAATGCGCGTCCACACCGCGTCGCCCGTCTGGCTCATTAGCAACTGCAAGGCAAATAGCTTGGATAAGCTCTGGATAGAAAAAGGTTGTGTGGCATCACCCGTGGTTAAGAATGTGCCATCAACCCCGTACAGGGCCATACCAAACTGCTTGGCCGGCACCCGGGCCAAAGCAGGAATATAATCTGCCACCCTACCCTTACCAAATTCCGGCTGAACCATGTCATTAATATGGTCCAGTAAATGGCTTGCGCCTGTGTGTGAGTCATTCAATTGGGGTTACGCTCCAGCATAATCATCCATAACAAGTAAGATGATATAGACCCTAATAATGGCCATTGCCACTATATCTAAAGCCAGAAGCGAAGAAAGGCAGATTTACGCCGTCATTGGAGCCCAGCAAAGTCATTCCAACGACATAACGCCATTCGAGCGATGGAACGTCACCTCAGCGAAGGAAGGTCATTCCTGCAAAGGAACGTCATGCCAGCGGAGGCTGGAATCTCTAATTCGGGCTAATCTAATAAAAAAGTACTAAACATCCTCAATCAACTCAACCCTCCGAGTCACTGCAGATTTAGGAATCCGAATAAAACCAGACGCTTGACCAGAACCCCCGCTCTCAATATCGCCTAGATTAGGTGCCAACATAAGAACCTCATCCGTTTCTCCAACCGCCCAGCCCACCGACACGCACTGTATGATCTCTAAGCTCGGCTTGTTCTCCAAGAACATCCAAGCGCTGATTGGTTGCGCGCTATCGATCCATTCAACCAATATTGGATTATCTGGATTTGACATAAATTTTTTCCAAGTGGAGGGATTGGTCAGACTCTTGTTAAATTCTAACTAATCAATATACGTTGTTACTCGTTGCAGCCAGCATGAGCTCAATAATCCTAAGCCCCAAAAGTTAAAGAACTCGACGATTCCAAGCCTCAACCGTCCCATCCTTTTCACGCACATGAGGCCCACGCGCCAAACAATTCGAACAGGCCGTAAAGTACAACGTACCCTCATGCCCAGGCTCATTACCCCGGCCATTATTGCCCTCAACAACAACTTCCTCCGCACAGTAAGGACAGGCCTTGGCAACAGCATCATCCGCCACAGGCTCAGCCTCAACCCGTTTATTCCACATAAGCGCAGCCAGATGATAGTTAGGAGCCTGAGGCCCTTTAACCAAACAGCTGGGACAAAAAACAATATTAGACAAATAAGGCCAATCGGCTAGACCGGCAAATTTAGCGTCGCCACCACAGTGGGGGCAGTCTTCTAGTACGATTTCAGTTTGCATAATTTCCTCCCTGGAAATGGTTTATTCCTTACAGTTAATTCAATATTTTTTATTACCCCAACAACCGTCGTTTATTGCAAACATTAAAAGCGCCTGTCTCAGTTGAGACATATTTACCACCCCGTCCGTTTTCTTCGGTTTTGAAAACTTTCATCT
>Ga0206126_10004676_pt1 | contig 13052 bp, 8 predicted proteins | sample Helgoland_Spring_5_FD_148621 | JGI IMG/M metagenome (GOLD analysis project Ga0206126, IMG submission 148621) | Pelagic subsurface seawater microbial communities from Kabeltonne, Helgoland, North Sea - Helgoland_Spring_Bloom_20160412_1 | ecosystem: Environmental > Aquatic > Marine > Epipelagic ...
TTTAAACTAAAACTCGCATAAGCTGTGGAATACTTAAAGAATTTCCATATTTCATTTTCAGCAAACAAAGATGAGGTTATTAATAAACCTATTATAATTTTCTTTAACATCTGTTTTCTCCAAATTAATTAACCAATTAATGAACCAGCTGGTAAAACCATCCACCAAGCTGCTGCAATTTCTACAAATAAATCGGATGCAGTATTGATTGCCCATCGTTTTTTAGTACCATATGTTTCTTCTGTACCTTCAACATATACTTCAAAAATTTCCCAAGCTATACCAATTATTACTACCCACATAACAGCCCAAAAGTCTGATGCTCCTAGCCATTGTGCTACTTTAGCAATAAACAGTCCAGCTGCTAGATGATAGGATGTCCAACCATCTAATGCTCCACTACTTACTTGCCAACTATAAAATGTTGCTAACGGATTATTCATTTTAGTTCTCCTTCTTCTTTTTCCATTTAGATTTAAAGATACCCCAAGAGCCTTTTTTACCCTTCTCTTTACCTTTAACTTTTTTACCCTTCTTTTTCTTTTTTTTCTTTTTGATTTCTTCCATACCAGCATTATCATTAGCTTGTAATGTTGGTACTGAACCAAATAGAATAAAAGATGAAAGTATTATTTTAATTAAATTTTTCATTTTATTACTCCGTTAACAATTACAACACTTACATTCACATGAAGCACCACAATCACATTGTTTACAATTACACATTTTATTTCTCCCGTTACTTATAAATATAATTAATAATCTAATCTTAATAGAAATTTCATCGGTATTTTTTGACTCTTAGGTATAGGTTTTGATAATCTAGCATACCCCACTAAACTCTGTTGGTCATCATATAATCCAATTTCAGATATATAAGTTGGAAAATTACTTCCAGTTAAATTATCTTTTAACTGACCTAATCCATTTGAATGAAAAACAGTCATATTAGTCGTATCGTTTAACTCATTTGTTTGAGTATCACATGTCCATTCATAAGTATTTATTACAGTTGTTCCTTTATAAGTAATTGTATAATTACCACTTGTAACATCTGTATAGTCATCTGAACCATTAAAAGAAGCAGTTTCAGTAAGAGTAACAACCCCTACATCATAAAAAATATTTCCTACATAGTTGTCGGATGATGATAGTGCCGACACCGACTGTGAAAAAGTAGCATTTGTTGAATAAAGATTTCCGTTGCTATCATCTACGATAATAGCACTTGTCTCATTATCTATTAACTGAAAACTACCTCTTTTTATTCCTTCGTCAAATTTATTTTGTGGAATGAAAACTATTGAACCAGTATCATAAAACTTTGTTAGAAAAGTATCTCTACCAGAACCATTATTTCCTATGTTAAATCCACTACCATAGTTATCAGTTGTAGAACCACTAAGATAAAAATTTATACGAGCAAAGTCATAGTAACTTTTAGAAACTTCGTTTGATGAGTTATTTAGAAACTGATGTCGTGTGACATCTTCTTGACTTAAAGTAAAAGACTTATGTGCTTTCCAGTCGTAAGTGTTCTGATTTTCAGATTTAAATTGTTTATACATTCCATGACATTAGTAAGTCAAACGAACTTTGACGATTGCTTCAGAACTAAAGTTTTTATTTATCGGAGAACTTAATCTACCTACGGCAACTAATCGACTTTGAGCATCATATAAACCAACTTCACTAATAAAAACTTGTGGGTTGGTTACCATGTCACTATGTCTTATCTTATAGTCTGAACCACTCCAAAAAGTTAAGTTCTCTGAAAGGTTAAACTCACTAGATTTAGCTCTACAAAAATAATCATAAACATATTGTTGTTCTTCAGAACGAAGAGTTACAGAACCTTTTTGTAAAGCAACTCTAATCTTGTTAGCATTATCAGTAGCATCTGTTACTGTTAAATCTTGAGCTAATCCATTTCCAGTATGTAAACCATGAGTACTACCACTAGTAATAAAACTAGAATCGCCTGGTATACTTGATGAAAGAGCATTAGCACTTAATACCATCAGACCAGCATCAGGATAAAAGAATCCATAAGTTTTAGTTGTATAAGCAGTAGTTACTGTTCCGGCAGAACCCTCTACAATATTATATCTTGGACCAAACGGAGCATTTGCGAATTCTGTATTATTTTTAGAATCATCAGTTAAATTTAAAGAAGCAGCAGCATCAGCAGTAGTTGAACCTGAAAGAGTAACTGTCCAAGTGCCAGGATTTAATCTATCTTTCATCTGTAATCTTTCAGCAGCTACAATGTAAACACCTTCTTGAGTTACAGGATTAGAACCATTAGTTCCATCAATCATTGACCAACCAGCACCATCTCTTATATTTTCAGCATTAGGTTCTGTAAAATTATAAAATTGTTTATAGATAGCTTGAGTAGATCCTTCCACAGTTGTTGATTCTTCAGCACTACCACTTCCAAGAATATGCCCGTAAGTTACACTAAAATGATCTTTAGAATTATATTGTAAATTATAATAATAATTTTTTTGAGTAGAAGATAATGAAGAGGTTGTAAAGTTAGAACCAGCAAGTGCTCCAACACCACCATCGAAAAATCCGTTGGTCACAGTAATCTGTGTTGTTATAGTATCTTCTGTTATATTAAATGTTTTCTTCATGGTTTATATCCTACTCTAATTGTTTGCTTCTATTGTTACGGTTACAAATGCTGAAGCAGCACCGTCTCTTGATACTTCAACACCAATACTTCTTTGTGAAGTTATTACTCCATTAGCATTTAATTCTAAGTTTCCAGCACCAGTAATATTAGCTATGACAGGATCTGGATAGTCAAATGATGGTAAATTAGTAGCATTAAAATCTCCCTCGATTTGAACACTTCCACCACCGCCAGTAACTCTTAATCCTCTCATATCTAAAACTTTATAATTATAAGTAGCTTCAGGAACATCTGGAAAAACTAGTGGGATTATAGTCTGAGGAACACTTTGTCCTGATGAACCATCAGATGTAATTTGTTTTGAAATGGTAACTGAAGTACCACCTGTTATGGTAATAAAAGAAAAGTTTTGTACATTTCTATCACCTTCACCATATAGTTTATATCTTAAAAATACATTGTCATCTGGTACAGCTTCTAACATTGGAAGTGAAGTTATAGCACTTCCGTAAGCACTTGAACCACTTGGATGAGAAGCATTATAAAGTGTATAATCAACTCCCGTATCTCCAAAGGCATATTGTGAAACACCCAATGGTTGTCCATTTGCCAGTTTCTGTCTACCTACTTTTGTTAGAATAGCATCAACTATTACTGTATCATTATCTAAAATTCCCATAATTCTGTCCTTATGTTATAATATTACTATCTATAAATATACTCAAAAAATATTTTACCTTATTACTTTTAACTTTCTAGTAGTATCCGAACCACCTACGTTAATTGTGTATGCCGGAATGGATGGTGTGACATCTAATTCAGGATCAAAGGGTGTTGGATTACTACCATCATATTGTGTTCCTTTATAAATTAAATTTATTAAAGAATCTTTACTTGTTCCTACTTTAAAGTAATGATTGATTGGATATGTGATGTTACCATCCGTATCTGTTTTAAAAAAAAGTGTTCTACCTACCATTCTACCATCTACAGTAGCATCATCGCTACCAAAGAAAGAATTATAAGTATACCCCTCTCCACTATCTACATAATATCTATTTCCAAAATGTCTAAAGTTATCATGATGATTAAAAGGTTGTTTGGCATTTGTACCGGTTCTATCTTTATATGAACCACTTGTTGGAAAAAACTCTTCAGTATCTCCTATACTTTTAAAGAAAAATCTATCTTCATATTTGTAAGTATTGTAGTTTCCATCATTACCAGGATTACTAGATTTAAAAAAAGTATTGTTTACGCCAGTTCCACTATTTTTATAAAACTCGTTTTTAGAACCTAATAGTAAATCGATAAAATTATTTGGCTCTACATTAAAAACTGTTTGATTTAATGAATCCGATAAATTAACTATATCTAATGGAGTAGATTCGTTTGTATGAACTTTATCATTAACAGTAGATGTTATATTTACTTCATCTGTAAGAACATTGATAGATTTTTCATATTTGTTTTGATTTAATAATCCACTTATACTAATTTCATCTGTTAAAACTTTAATATTTTTTTCGTGTTTATTTTCATTAAAATTAATACTAATATTTGGTTCTGTTAAATTAGTAGAACCAATTGCCTCGTTTGGATTTAATTGTGTTTGTAAACTAGCTCTTTTAATTCTAGCTCTAAAAAGGGTATCGTTTTTTACTTCATAAGAAAATTCTAATTTTGTTCTTGCCGCTAACACCGATTCTAAAGACTCAATAAATTCTGGATTATCAACTCTTGATTCTACAGAAGATAAATTATTAACTACATCTACCGAAATAAGTCTATCATCTATAAGTTGTTTTCTTAACGTAATTAAATCATCATAAATTCCATTGTTATCATAATCATCTAAATAATCATCTAATGTAAAATCAGACATAGCATTTATTACGAGAGCATCAATAGCATCTACATAAGAATAAGACTTTCCTATTTTATTTATTACCTCTTGATTATCTTGTGGATTATAAGGTAATCCCAACGTTTTAGTATCAGGACTTAATTCACCTAAATATTTCATACCAGAACCAATGTAGTATTGTTTATCACTTTTTATAGCATCAGTTCCTCTAACTTGAAATGAATAGTTCTTTACAGTTGTTACACTTGCAGTTACTGCATTTAAACTTGGTTGTGTAGATATAGGTTTATCGTAATTTTTAACTTTTTTTGGTGATGAAATATCTTTAATGACGGTAGCATTTTTTCCCTCGTTTAATGGATAATGATATATTAAATTATCTTTTGCTGAAGTGGCGGTGTTACCGACAATACTTTTATAATTGAGAGTGTGTTGTTTAAATTTAGACATACTAATAGCAGCATCCCAAGCTCTGACTTCAGCAATAGAACCTGTCATTTCATCGCCAACAATAAAATTATTTTGAGTCTGACCAGATGCCGTCATGAAGTTTGTATTTGCAACAGTATCAAAACTTAACATACTAATATGTTGAACATCTTTTATTTTATCATCGTCTTTTCTTGCTACAAATAAACTATAAGATTGTGTAACTTCGGCTGATTCTGTTACTACATCTTTTTGTAATGTCACATTAAAAAACTTGTTATCATTAATGTTATCTATATAATCAGTAGACATAGTTACTGCATTATTATGAATAGCGCCAGCTAACCCAACACTATTATTTAATCTAAATTCTATTTTACCTACGGTATTAGAAGAACCAGATGGTATTACTTTTAAATCCCAAGCACTTTCTGAACCACTTGATTTTAATAATGTTTGTTCATTTTTTGTTCGAGTGGTCTTAAACATAAACTCCACGCCATTTGGTTTAGTGTCATTGGTATGCCAGTCTAATGTTAATTTATTTTCTTTTTTAGAAAGATTTAACGATTTCATTGTCTCTTTTCTTTCACGAAAAGATATATTTCCTTTTTTATTTTTTAAACCATTTTTTAAATCATCAGTAGCATTGTTCGTCACTACAGTCGGATTGTGTTCTTCTCTCGAACCACCATATTCTGTTAAGGTAAAAGATGTAGGATCATAACCATATAAACTTAATAAGGTGTTGATGCTTTCTTGTGTTCCTTTTGTTTTATAAACATAAACTAAATTGTTTAATATTTTTGTCCAAAGAGAACTAATAGCTTTTTTGTCGCCAATTTCATCACCACGAGTAGAATCTAAGTAATTTTCTAAATTACCAGAAAGAGGATTTTTTAAATCAAATCCAAGTGAGTTTCCAATAATAGGTAAAAGATTATCTGGCATAGAATTTGGATTTTTATATCCTAACTTATATATGTTATGATAATTGTCAATGTAACTTCTTAACAAGTCAAATTGTTCACCTAACATATTTACAAAATCACGAAGTGTTTTATGTTCGCTACTAGTTCTTAAAAATTCAGGTAAATTATTTATAAGAGAATTAATATTATTATTATCATAATCTTCAGCAATAGTTTCCATCGTATTATACCAACTATTCCACTCCGATGAACCAGCATAACTTCCACTTGGTGGTCTGTAAACTTTTGAAAAAGGATGAATATTAGTTGGATTATTTTTTGACACAACTACATCTGTAAAAAGAGCTTGTTTATCCCCACTAGCTTGAGTAAACAATGGAAATAAATCACCTTGTGGAAGAATAGAACCAGTAATGAAATCGTTCATACTTAATGTACCATCTTCTTGAATTTGTGATGGGAACATGTATGGATTATAAACACCTGTTAAATCATGCATTAGATAAGCAAAACCATCTCCAATACCACCTTTCGTAGAAGCAGATATTGGATTTGAACCTGAAAGTATTTCCCAAGATGTAGAATTTTTACCATAACTTTCAAGACCATTTATTAAAGCAAAATCTCCACTTTTTACTGGTCTAAAAAATTGCTGTTTGGCTTTGAAAATATATCGTTGGTAATTTGAACCTGTTGTTTCTGGATTTAAAATTTCAGAACCATTCCACGCATCAAAAGGTATTTGTCTATCATTAAAATATCCATAATTACCAACTTCACTTCCACCAGATTGGTCATATCTTTCATTAGCAAAACCACCAGAAGCAAAGTTTAAATTATATTTACTATCAGCACCCGCACCTCGTAAAATAAAAGAAAGATAAAAATCATCATCTGAACTGTAGAATGGTGGTTGTTCTACATTATAAACATCAGTAAAAAGATGTATGATTCCATCTTCTGATTTTTTATAAACTTTATCAAAACCTTCAAAATCTTGTAATGAGGTAAAATCATTATTAATTAAATTAGTATATTTTGTTCCAGCTAAATTTTGACTAATACCAGGAGCAGATGATGTTGAATAACTCTGACCATCATTATACATAAAATGCTCATAATGAGTGAACTCGGATTCTACTTTTCTTATTTCTGTAAATAAATGTTTTCTTCGTTCTACAATTTTTAGACTACTAGAAAAAGTAAGTGACTGACTAAGTTCATTATGAAAACCTTCTAACCGTACTACTTTATTTTTAAATCCTTGAAGTTTGGATTTTGCTGAACCAAAAAATATATGATTATCAAATTTTTTATAATCAACATTTAAGTTTAAATCTTTTTGTTGACGAGTAATTTCTTCTACTATATTTTCACTAGTAGAAGATGTTATAGAGTTGTAATTAGAATAAGAATCATCTACTGCAGTAGGCGTTGTTGAATATGATTCATCAATAGTTAATCCCAATCCACTTATAGCAAGACCTTCTCGATCAATAAAAAATACAGTTTCTGTTTGTGATGATAAAAATTTATTTGATATATTAAATTCTGTAGATAAAACTTCTACATTAGTTGGCAATGGTTCGTTTAATTTTAATATTAAAGTTCTTTTATTATTGGTAACTTCATCAAAAGCAAATCCATTGATTGGAATTAAACGACCTTGTGATAATTCAAAATTAGAATTAAATTGGTAAACACCACTATCCCCTTGCATAAATTCGATAATAATATCTCTAGTATTATCATTCACTTCACTACCAATTATAGTTAATCTTATTTCTTTTCTACTTGGGGATATTTCAGATATATTAAAACCACTTGTATTTAATCTTTTTAAAAAATCATATTGTAAATTATAGTTACCTTCAGCAAAACCATTTCTATCTAAGTATTCATTTGGTTTAATAAAAAACTCATTATCTTTTACATAAAAATCAATGTCTTGTTGTAGGTCTTCACCATCTAAGTAAGATCCTATATCAGTATATACTGATAGTTTTATTATACCATCTGTTAAATTAGTAGAATCAAATTGATATTCTAATTCGTCTGATATCAGTTGTAAAGTAGTTTTATTATATGGTTGTAATATTTCCATTAAAATGCTTGTCTATTTTGATTTTTATCTATTTTAGGAGTTTTCATAGAACCTTGTTTAGTTACAGGTGCCCCATCTGTTTTAGTTAATTCATAATCTCCAATTAATATACCTTTAGCTTTTCCTAAATTATTTTTTAGTGCTAAGTATTCAGATTGTGATGGATTTATATCCATTATACAATCTTCATCATCTATAAATATGTCGGTTGCTAAACTATTGATGGGTAAACTTCCTAATGATTCATTTATCCATTCTGATTTATTTCCGCCGATAAAGTCATGGATATCTTTTGGTTTGTTAAACATTCTTGTATTACCAACATCCATTTGAGAAATGTGTTTTCCTAAAAATTGATTATTAAATTTATTTATAAAATCTCTTGAAGCAACTCTATCTAAAAATTCATCTCTTGAAAATAAATCATCTTTGACTAATTGTTCCATAGAGTTATTATATTTTGAATTATTATCAAATCCACCTATGATTACTTGATTGTCTGTTATAGGTATGAAATTAAAATCACTAGTACCGAAGATAGAAAAGTCTTGTGATTTTAATACCCCATCTCCAACGACAATATTATTTGTAACTAAGTTAGTTTGAAGAATAAATGCTCCATTTGGATGGTAACGATACACAATTATTTTTATTGTTTTTATACCAGGAGTATTATATGAATGTTCAAGTTCTTCTTCTATAGGAATAGATTCCACTTGTTGAGCTTGTTGATACTTTCTATAAAAGAAGTCACCAGGTTCTGGATATTCATCATTATTATAAAAATTAAAAAAGTAAGAGTTTTTAATTTGTTCATCGGTCAATAATTGTTTTTCATCACCCCATTGTATCACTTGGTATTTGTAATAACATAATGTTGGTCTTGATGCATACCATGATAAATTAATACCTAAAGGATCATTTAAAAAATCTCTAGCAGATATACCACCGCCACCAAAAGCAGAAACTATTGAATCTGTATCAAATCCAGTTGTGCTATTTTGAAAATTATTTGCATCATCAAATAACCCAATATTTAATTTAACATTTACGGGATAAGAAGTCTCCATATAATCATCTTCATCATCTTCCGAATCATAATACAATAATTCTGTACCTTTATCTGTTTCACTATAAACAATAAAATCTACAGGCTCATCATATGTAGGTAAACCCCTTATGTACTCAGGATCGTTTATTGCTATATCAAGTTCAAAAGTAGGATAATTTAAAAAATTAAAATGGTTATCTAAATTTCGTGATTGAACATCTTGTAATGAAGACTTTTCTCCGTTTGCTGAAAATGTTAAATCGTTAGAAAATCTTATTTCATTACTCCAATTCCAATTAATTTGCCAGTTATCAGCTAAATCAAATTCTACTGCTCCTATGTTAGCACCATAACTCTGTCCACCTACTTCACTATTATCTACACTATAATAACCATACCCACCAAAATGAGGTTCTCCACTAAAAAAATTTAAAGATGGGTAAGATACACCTGTAGAGAAAGGGAAATCCATTGACTCATTATTAGGACCATTATACCCATGTCTGTTCCCTTCACTTTCACCAAACCCTCTTAAGGTTATAGCATCAGCTGAATTTTGCGGATATGAATCAAAAGCTTGTGATGATTCTATATTTGAGGGAACATTAAAATTCCATCGAAGCGTATTCCATTCAGTCATAAGATTTTCAGGTACATTAAAAGCTTGTATATCAAAATTAACTACAACTATTAACTCATGAGTAAATAATTGATCTCTACCCTTAAAGACACCTGAATCACTCCATGTGTTTCTTTCATCCATACTCATTGCTCTTTCAAAGACATGAAAATTTAATTTACTTTTAGAACCTTCACCTATCACTAAACTTATATCACGAGAACCTTCTTTTCTTTCTAATAATTTTCCTGTATCTTCTTCAAACTTAAATCCGTTTATTGGTGTGGTTGATTTTAATAAAATTGCTTCTACATTATCAACCACATCATAACGTTGTACATTCTCACTTCCGTAAAATCTGCGATAAACAGCATCTGTTCTTTCTAACCTACTTTTTTTTATTCCTTGATTGTCATCATTAGTACCAGTTATCTGCTCTTCATCACTAAGAGTTTCAAAGAAAGGACCTTGTATAATTTTTATTCTATTATCATAAATTCCTTGTCCTGGATCTTCATAATAACCATCACTAATATTTCTTCTAAATCTCCAAACAAGAACTCTATCTCCGTTTTTTGGTGGTGATGTTCGTATCTTAACAGGAATACCACTTCTGCTTTTTATGACATCTAATAAATCACCTGATAACAATAACTTGTTACCTCTAAAAAGTGAGTTCCAATTTCCTAAAGAAAGATTTTCTAAATCATCGTTATCTAAACCCAATTGTTTATCTGTAGCGTCACGATAAACACCTGGTGTTTTTACACTTGGAGATTTATTTTTTTTATTATATGCCATTAAAATGCCTGTTCTAAATCATCATCTTCTATCGGATCTGATTCACTATCGGTTGAATTAAATAATCTTAAATTTTCATCTAATTTTAATTCAAAATCATTATTATACTTAACTTTCATTCTATCTGATTTATCTATTATATCATCGGTATCTGAATCATTAAAATCTAAATTTAGTATTAAGTTTTCATCTTGTTCATCTAAATTTGTGATTGGAGGATTTTCACCACCATATAAAGTTACATCAACATCTTCATCAAATACGCCAAATTTATTTAATCGAGGAAGTACAGGATAATAATATCCATCGTCCCAAACTTGTTCTTCATTCTCATCTATAAATATTTCTCTATAAGATTCCCTTGATGTTTTAGCTCCTTTCGAAACTCCGACATCTCCATCTACTTCGATAACTCTTGTCTTTACACCAGATAAATTAAAATAATTAAAATCAGATGGTATATGATTTTTCCAATAAGTTTGTTCGTTTGGTTTATCAAATGTTGAACTTTTAAAACCTAAATGTTCAAACATTGGTTTAACACCCTTGTACATTTTAGTTGTTGCTAAATCAAAATCATTTAACCCACTATCTTTAAGTGAGTCTTTTAATTTATTATTAACTATTCCGTTGTGTATTTTAGCCATAATAAATCCTACGGTCCAGTAGTTTTACCTGTACTACCACCATCAGATTGTGTGTATGTAAGATTAAAATTTATATTATATGTTCCATTCAAACCATTTTCATTAGTAGCCCCAGCATCTTGAAGTTCACTTATATCTAATTCTAAAAAATTTATTTTATCTTTAGTAATTACCCAATCACTTGCTACTCCAGTTCGTTGTCTATTACCAAATTCATTTACTGGTAATTGTTGACCTAGCTTATAAAACCAACCTGTTAATATCTCCCCGGATCCATTTGTTTTTCTCAAATTAATTGCACCTTTAGTTGGATGAAAATAATTACTATACAATATTTCATATGGATCATCTGAACGATTTGATAATACATTATCATAAATATTATTTACATCATTAGAACTTAAGTTAGGTGTGTTTCTACCCAACGCTTGTGCATCTTCTGATGAATGTGGAACGGCTTCTACATCAAAACTAAATGACTCTACTGCAACTGTGGTTTGAGAACCTTGACCACCACCTGTTTCGGGAGCTCTTACACCAATAAGAATCCTTTTAGCATTTAGTAATTGACTTTTTGTTATATTTCTAGTTTTATTACTTGAATTAGTAGGATTGGTCTGAACAGTTTTCTTTGTTGAATTACTATCAATTGCATCATAGTCAATCCAATCCTCTCCTAATGCCTGTTGATATGCTAATTTTCTACCAATTACATAAAATGGATTTTGAGCTCCAATTGGAAGAGTTTCAGTTCCGGTATAACCGTTTTGTAAATCAGGTTGACCTTGTAAAACTTTTGGTGAATCTAAATAGTAAGGTATGTCCTCTGGAATACTACCTAATATACTTTCGGTATCATTTACAAGGTATAGGTCGATATGAAAGTTTGGAGCATCCGAACCAAGATTTGGTGCTACTATTTTCAATGTTAAACCATAATCACATATACTCCCAACAGTAATATCTCGTTCAGCATTAGGATCGTAATTTAAAGCCTGTGGATCTAAACACCCTATAATTTCACCATCCATCATCATAGGACCAGGTTCATCAGTTATCTCTTTAGTGTAATCATCAAAATCAGATAGGTATTCATTAAGTATCGTATGGTCAATCTTTGTTAAAAAATTATATATACTTAACCTATCAAACAAATTAATATTTTCTACTAATTTAACAGAAGACTTTTCATCATCAAATGTTAAAGGATTAATTCCAATAATATCTGTTGCTGATTTTACCAAAACAGAATCATTACTTATACCACCTATTGTAGCAAAGTTTTCGTAATTATATAAATCAACATCATAATTAGGAGATGGATTAAGTAAAAAATTTGTTTCAAATTTTTCCCAACAACCTATTTTAGAACCATCAAATGCCATAACCACACCTTTGATTGTATAAAATCCTGGTTTTTCATATACATGTTCTAACAAAGTATTTCCTTCTAAAACTTTAGTTTCTCTTATATGTTCTAAAGGAGTTCCATCACCCCAATCCAAATGAAAAAGGTGATAACCACGAGTAGAATTTGGATTTCTAGCATATCTATCAAACACATTCTCACCAGCATCTGTTTTTTTACCTTTAGATTTAAATGTATCTATGTTACCAGCTGGTGTTCTAGCATCACCTCGTGGATAAATATAATAGTTTATCTTACCTTCGGTTGCTAAATTATATTTTTCAGTATCTATATCTTTATCATAATATCTATCTAATCTTATAATCTCATCTGTATTTGGATTTATTACGAAAGGTGCAGCATCAATAGAAAATTTAAAAAAACCAGATTTATCTCTATCTTCATTAACTATAATTTTATTTCCACTTCCATCAATCTTAACTTGTTGATTAAAAACAATTTTTTTTTCATCAGTTAAATAAGGTTGAAAAGATGTTTTATCATAATTACTATTTTCCCACCAATCTCTATTGTTTAAAGTAATCGTTCC
>Ga0206126_10004689_pt1 | contig 13017 bp, 8 predicted proteins | sample Helgoland_Spring_5_FD_148621 | JGI IMG/M metagenome (GOLD analysis project Ga0206126, IMG submission 148621) | Pelagic subsurface seawater microbial communities from Kabeltonne, Helgoland, North Sea - Helgoland_Spring_Bloom_20160412_1 | ecosystem: Environmental > Aquatic > Marine > Epipelagic ...
CACACCTCATCCATACGCCGCTGGAGTAAACCTGAACTGTCACGCTCTAACAGAGGATCCCATTTACGGCCCCAGATTACCTTGATCACATTCCAACCTGCGCCTCTGAAAACGCCCTCAAGCTCCTGAATAATTTTGCCATTACCCCGCACCGGGCCGTCTAGCCGCTGTAGGTTGCAGTTAATAACAAAGTGGAGGTTGCCCAGCTTTTCTCGACCTGCCAGCGCAATGGCGCCTAGAGATTCGGGCTCATCACACTCGCCGTCACCCAAGAAACACCAAATTTTCCGGTCGCGATGATCCACCAGGCCACGATTTTGCTGATATTTCATTACGTGAGCCTGATAAATAGCCTGAATAGGACCCAAACCCATCGAAACCGTAGGAAACTGCCAATAGTTCGGCATTAACCAAGGGTGGGGATACGAGCTCAAACCCTGCCCGTCAACCTCCCGTCGAAAATTCTCTAACTGCGTTTCAGTGAGGTGCCCTTCGAGGAAAGACCGAGCATACATACCCGGCGCGCTGTGACCCTGGTAAAAAACAAGGTCACCGGGGTGGCCATTTTCAGTACCCCGAAAAAAGTAGTTCATACCCACGTCATACAACGTTGCACTCGATGAAAAGCTTGAGATGTGCCCCCCCAGCCCCTCATCGTTGTCGTTGGCACGCATAACCATCGCCATAGCATTCCAGCGAATCAAGGAGCGTATCCGCCGCTCCATAAACAAGTCGCCGGGCATGTGTCGCTCACTAACCGGCGCAATGGTATTGCGAAAGGGCGTAGTAATGGCTCTGGGTAACGGCACACCGGTATTTTCAGCGTGCTGGGACAAAGCATTAATTAACGCCTCACCAGCGGCAACCCCACCCTCTCGGACCACCGAATCGAGGGCATCTAGCCATTCTTGTTGTTCCTGTGCGTCTAGGATGGGTTGCTCAATCACTGTCTTTCTCCGATCCGTGTAATCCGACATCAAAAGGCGCGTAGTGCCCTGCACCCAGCAAACACTGCGAAAACCAGAAAATCCAATCAAGTTCTATAAAAGAACTATAAAAATCTGGCCGCAGCAAGATCAACGTACACTAAAACGACGTTTTTTCTATATAGTTCTAAAATAGAACTATATTTTATGCGGCGAAATGACAATTTTATGAGATAACGGAGAAGAACAGCCGGAGCCGCCCCATAAGTTGAGACGGCTACCCGGAAGAATCAGCGAGCCTGCAAGGGCATAGCCTCATGAAACAGTGATACATTTTCGACGACCGTGGCGCCCTCAATCGTGGCGAAGGGCTCATCGGCAAATGCAGACCCTTTTAGCTGCACCAAAACTCGCGAGGGAGCCTCCACCATCACGGTCTCGGCATAGTAGTCCTGCACAGCTTTAAGGGTGACTTGTTCGACTGCGGCAATGAGGCGAGTTCGGGTGTCAAAGTTGTAGCGCTCTCGGTTCCAATCCATCAAAAACGGACCGGCCTCCTCCGCAAGATTCTTGGGGGGCTGTGTTAGGTCGGTCAGTACGCCGGCCTTTATACGGTCAAATTCAGCAGAATCTAACGCCTCTAGGTCTGACGCGAATTCAACTCGATAACGATCAAAGCGTTCGAGCATTGCAACGGGCGCCTTTACCGGTGTCTGAATATAGAACCCCACCATTGGGTGATCACCTAACTGAGTGGCAAAGCCACCGGCGGCGTAGCCCAGCTGCTCTTCTGTGCGCAATTGATTAAACGCCCTATTGGATAAATGTGCCGCCAACAGTTGACCTTTGGCAACATTTTCAATGTTGGCTTGGGGGGCGGCAAACAGATACAACATGCCCAAATCTTCTACTGGCAGACTGTCTTGGTATATCAGCGTGCTGCCGGGCTGGGGCGCATAGATATCGCTGCGCGTATAGGTACCTTCTGCCCGATTGGGTAACACCTGCGCAACAAGCTCGGCCAGCGCGGCAACGTCTTCTTCGCCGTAATTACCAAAGCGATAACCCCGCACATAAGCGCTACCGAGCTGCTGCTTAATGTGAGCACTGAGCTTATCCAAAGTTGCCGCATTTGCCGCCTCTAGCAGATCTGCCTGATCGAATGCACCGGTTTGGGTTAAGCGGCGCAACGCTGGAAATAATTGCCGGACAGGGAAGCCGAACCGTGAGTTTTCAAGGCCCCGGGTATAGCGGTCGACAGCCTGGCCAAACTCCTTTTCCGAGGGCTCAATGCGTAGCGCCTCTAGCGATCGTTTTATTAACTCGGGCTGCTTGTCTGTGAATCCTGAAAAAGACATCTGAACACCAAAGCCCGGCGCTATCGAGGCGTTCATCCCGGCAATTGACGCCTCAGTGAGCAATGTTGTCTGTTGCTGTCCATAAAGATCAGCCCACAATGCAGATAACACGCTAGCCTCAGCACTGTTAGTTTGCTCACTGGTGTTGAGCTGCAACTGCGTAAAACCTTTGGGCTGCTCTGGAAATGTGGCGCTTCCCTGCAACCAAAATTCCGCCTCGGCAGTATCGATCACCTTAACGGGTTCACCATCGGCGTGACCTACGGCAAAAGATTCAGGCAGCAGCGTATTGAGTGCGGGAATCGCTAGGCCATTGGTTGATGCCAAGGCTAATTGTTCCGTTGAACTGGACAACACCAAGGGTTCGACACTGAATTTACCGGCGTAAAAATGCATGTCTTCAGTCGCGGGCTCATCCTTTGCGACGTACCAGACATTGAGGCGCTCGGGAACCAGCTGACTTAAGACGCTGGAAACGGCTTCTGCATCAAAACCTTCAAAGCGATAGGGTGCGTCGATAGCGTGCAGGGTCGGATAATTTTGCATAGCTGCAGCTAATTGCGAAACATAGGCAAAGTCATTGGTCTTTTCCAAAAACCTAAAACGGTTGTCTAAGGACGTGGCAAACTCGCTAGCGAACCTGTCATCTAGGCCCTCAGTGCGCAGCAATTCAATGTAGCCTAACAACATATCGACAATCACAGGCCGCTGCTCCATGCCTGCCTCGGTAAGGTCGACTTGAATGCTGAAGGTGCCATAGTTACCTAGGCCATTGGGCGATGCCATCACGTTAAGCGAGCTTGCCCAGCCCAATTCTTTCAATCTTGCGGCCGGGGTATTGGGCATCTCAGATCCCAATACATACGCGAGATACTCATTTGGCTTAACCCGAAACTGGTCCTGATTAGCATTGATCAGGAAGTCCAACTGCAGCAAGCGCTGATCTTCAAGCGGCACGTAGTGAACCAGCTTGCCCGCAGCGGTAGCCATATCAATCTCTGCTGTTACGGCGGGCTCTGCGATTGACTTATTGGGTACCTCAGCAAAATACCGTCGCGCCAAGGTTTCCATCTGATCCAGATCACGATCGCTCACCATAGCGACCTTCATAATGTTGCCCGAGTAGTATTGGTCAAAAAACTCGACCGTTGCACTGTGTAGCGTAGAACCGGGTTTATCGGCCAGACTCTCTAAATTACCGATAAGGAATCGGTTGGCCGGATGATCGCCCAGGAAGCTCCTGCCGAGTTTAAACATGCCGAAGTAGTCCATTTCGCGGCGCATGGACCACTCCGCATTGACCGCACTTTTCTCTTTTTCTATGTACTCGGGATCTAACAAAGGTGTTTTAAAGAAATGCGAAAAACGATCTAGCGCACCCTCGTAGGCACTATTTTTAATCTCAAACATGTAGTTGGTGATATCAAGCCAGGTATAGGCATTGCGAGAGCCTCCATTCTCGCTCATGAAATTCATGTAAGCGTCGACCTCAGGAAAGGCTTCGGTTCCCATAAACAGCATATGCTCTAAGTAGTGCGCCATACCCTGATAGTCCATAGGATCAAACATAAGACCCACGCCGACACTTAGGGATGCCGCCGATTTCTCGACCTGCGGATCTGAAACCAACAAAACTTCGATGCCGTTGGCCAAGGACAACGATCGGTATTCGCGACTATCGTTGGGACTCACTATGACACTAACAGGGGCCGTTCCCTCAGCAGACTCAACAACGCCCTCTCCGGGCTCTTCGCGCTGGGCGCAGCCTGATAAAAGCGAGCCCACCAAGAGCGTCAAAATGGATAGCCGTAAAGGCAAGGTCAATAAATATTTCATGGGTCCCTCCTGGACGCCGTGCAAAATCAAATTAAGTAGACCGCAAACTAGGTCGGTTGTTCATTTCTCGCAGTGGGCCAAGCACTGACAATCGCACTGACCAAGGTTGCTAGTGGAATGGCAAAAAACACACCCCAAACTCCCCACACGCCACCAAAGAACAAAACCGCAACAATGATAGCCACAGGATGAAGATTGACCGCCTCGCTAAATAGGAGTGGCACCAACACGTTGCCATCGAGTAACTGTATGACGCCATAGGCGCCCAAAACCCAGTAAAAACTGGGGCTGATACCCCATTGAAAAAAGGCAACGGCCACTACAGGTATGGTCACCAGGGTTGCACCAATATAAGGAATAATAACGGAAAGGCCCACAAGCAATGCCAACAGCGCCGCGTAGTTAAGCCCCAAAAAAGCGAAGGCGGCGTAGCTCACGCCCCCTACCAGGATAATTTCAATCACCTTGCCACGCACATAATTAGCAAATTGCAGGTTCATTTCAGACCAAATTCGACTCAGCATCGGCCGTTCAGCCGGTAAAAATGACGTGGCCCAGCCTAAAATTTGATCGCGGTCCTTCAAAAAGAAAAAGACCATCAACGGTGTCAGCACCATGTAAACCAGCACGGCGAGTAACCCAGGAATGCTGCTAAAACCCTTGGTCACCAACAACTGCCCCAAGTGAGCCATATCTCCCTGAACACTGTTCATGGCCAGATTAATTTGCTCCTGAGTAATGATCGCAGGATATTTTTCGGGCAATACCGACAGGGCCGCACGCCCGCGCTCGACCATAGCGGGAGCCTCGCGAGCAAGACTGGCGAGCTGACGCCAAACTAGGGGCAGCAACCCCAGAACAAAGGCAAAAAAAGCACTGGTGAACATTAGCGTGGCAATCCACACGCCAATTCGAGTTGATAAGCCCCACGCATAAAGCTGATTCGCAACGCCCTGCATCAGATACGCGAGAACCACCGCGACAAAAATAGGCGTAAAAATTTGCCCCACCGCGGCGAGCAGAACAAGACTGACCACTACAATAACCAGCAGCAGCACCGATTCTTCATCACTAAGGTAACGGTCGTACCACTTTCTGAAAATATTAATCATGAGGCGGCCTTGGTAATACGATGACGAAAACTACCGTCTGTGAGGGTTTGGGATTCAACGCCATGCCCCGCCAGTCTTTGTAATGATTGAAAATCTTTCGTGGAACCCGGATCGGTAGCCAACAACTCCAATACAGCACCCGGGGCCATGTCTCTCAGGCCACGCTTTGCCATAAGCAGTGGCATAGGACACTTTTGACCTCTAGCGTCGATCTGTTTATCGGACATGAATGGCTTTCCTGATTCTGCGACTCATCTGCATTATAGCCGCTATCGCACAATTTCCTGTGAACTCTTACTGGACAATAGGACCAAACAAGTTGGACTTACGATAAAGTGCGCCCATGAGCTTTTGCACACAATACCTTGCCCAACGTTTTAAACGCCATCTCCGACAGCTGGCCCCATGGGGACTGGCGGGATTTTTGGCGTTGCCTGCTTTAACACTACCCGCAACCGAGGGGCTAAAAATTCCTAACCTTGGGGAATCTAGCACCAGCCTTTTTTCCGCAGACTATGAATACAATCTGGGCCAGTGGTGGTTGAAGTCTTTTCGCCGACAGGCTCCCACACTGGACGACCCGTTACTGTACAGCTATTTGGAATCCCTAGTTTTTGATTTGGTCACTCACAGCGATCTTCAGGATCGTCGATTAGAATTTGTGATCGTTGATAACCCCACGATCAATGCTTTTGCTGTGCCCGGTGGAATTATTGGTGTGCATACGGGGCTGTTTAACTACGCGCAAACCGAAGATGAATTTGCAACGGTCATGTCCCATGAAATAGCCCACCTGAGCCAAAGACACTTTTCCCGAGGTGTAGAACTTGCGCAAAGTCAGTCCACTCTAAATATCGCCGGCTTACTGGCCGGTATTTTACTAGCGGCGACGGCTGGGACCGATGCGGGACTCGCCGCAATGACCGCCACTCAGGCTGCGCTGCAAGACGAACAGCTTCGCTACAGTCGCGCCAATGAAGCAGAAGCCGACAGAGTGGGACTGCGCATCTTGTATGACGCGGGTATGGATCCCTATGCAGCACCCGCCATGTTTGAGCGAATGCTAGCGTCTACTCGGTACAGCAGCGCCAACCGCATGCCAGAGTTCATGCGCACACACCCCTTATCGGAGAAACGGATTGCAGATACGCGCAATCGCGCAAGACAGTACCCAAAGCGTATTCGCCCGGTTAGCCTCGATTACCAACTCATGCGAGCCCGAGTTGCCGTATCTCTAGCAGACACCCCCGAGGAAGCTGTGGCGCAATTCAAGGGAGAACTGGAGGGTAACCCTCGCTCTCGAGAAGCTGCGATTTACGGCTTGGTGCTGGCCCTCACCAAAGCCGGTCGCCCTGATGAAGCCGCCCTAACCCTCGATGGTATTTGGTCAGATCGAGAGCAACGAATCGAGTATATTCTTGCTGATGCCGAGATCTCACTTGCCCAAGGAAAACCTGAGCTGGCGGCTAAAAAACTGCAAACCCGTTTACAGCTGTCACCCGGCAATCATCCTTTAACCATGTCATATGCCCATGCACTGCAACAAAGCCAGCAATCTCATTTGGCTGAAGAGGTGCTTATTGACCAATCACGCCTAAAACCGAGTGATCCGGGACTTTGGTATTTACTGGCAGAGGTCCAAGGCTTGAGCGGCAACATTATTGGATTGCACCAATCTAGGGCCGAGTATTTCATACTGGTGGGCAATCTTGATGCTGCTCAGCGACAACTGGTCTACGCCCTTAAATTGGTGGGCGATGATTTCACAGTGTCGGCACAAATTAATGAACGAATTGGGCAAATTATTGACATGCGCACAGACCTAGACCGAGGTTAACGTTGCCTCAGGCCCGACCCACAACACCCGTGTTTAAACTTTCTGCGAATGACAGCATTCGATTGAGGGGGCGCATGGCTGCCTGCCCCAGCACCGGATCAATATGAATCTCGTTGTCTGGCCTGTCGAACACCCCTGAGAGACGCTCAAGATCGTTCATAGCCATCCAGGGACAGTTTGCGCAGCTGCGGCACGTTGCACCGTTGCCAGCTGTTGGCGCAATCAGGAAGGTTTTTTCCGGCGCTGCCTGCTGTAGCTTAAAAAAGATTCCCTGATCGGTGGCGACAATAAACGTGTCTTGCGACATGGATTGAGCGGCCTTAATGATTTGGGTCGTCGAACCCACGTGATCTGCCATTTCAATCACCGATGCGGGAGATTCGGGATGCACCAAGACAGCGGCTTCGGGGTGTACCTGCTTTAAATCTGCAATGCCTCTAGCCTTAAATTCTTCATGCACAATACAAGCGCCATCCCACATTAGAATATCGGCACCGGTTGAGCGTCGAACATAATCTCCCAAGTGTTTATCTGGAGCCCAGATGATTTTTTTATCTTGAGCCGCAAGGTGCTCGGCAATATCTAGGGCAATGCTTGAAGTTACGACCCAATCGGCTCTCGCCTTCACCGCTGCGGAGGTATTTGCATAGACCACAACTTCCCGATCTGGGTGGCTATCGCAAAACGCCGAAAATTCGTCAACCGGACAACCCAGATCTAGCGAGCAGGTCGCCTCCATATCGGGCATTAACACCCTTTTCTGGGGGGTCAGTATCTTGGCGGTCTCGCCCATAAACTTCACACCCGCCACAATCAATGTATCTGCTGGGTGATCTCGCCCAAAACGTGCCATTTCGAGGGAGTCTGAAACACAGCCTCCTGTAGCCTCCGCCAGGGCCTGAATTTCGGGGGCCGTATAATAGTGGGCAACGATCACCGCATTTTCACGCCGCAGCATTTCCCGGATGGCCGTCTCAAGCTCAGCTTGGCGCTCAGGGGAGGTTTCCGAACGCTGGTTGCGACTCAGATGCTCCTGAACTTGATCACGGATTTTTATGAGCTGTGCTTGGGCAATGGTCATTGCTAAATAACTGGAAACTCTTCGATCACTAAAGGTTAGCACAACTCATGTTGTTTGCAGTGGCTAGTCGCACTGACAGTGCTACTATTATTTCGCCTCACCGCCTTAAGGGACCGTTTTGACTGACCCCAATGACACCGACCTACGGTTTGACGTATCTGCCACCATCCTTGTCTGCGACGATGATCCAACGGTAAGGCTGCTGGCAAGAGAATGCTTGGAGTCGGCGGGAATGAGCGTTCTGGAGGCAGAAAATGGACAGGAGGCCCTGACACTATTCGATAAGCAGCAGCCTGATTTAGTTTTTCTAGACGTGGATATGCCGCTGTTAAATGGCTTTGAAGTTTGTCGGGCGATACGACAGACCGAGAGGGGCCAATCGTTACCCGTGTTAATAGCCACGGGGGCCAACGATAGCCGGTCTATTGACCAAGGGTTTGAGGCCGGAGCCACACAATACAAAACAAAGCCGATCAACTGGGCTCTGCTGTCACGCGATGTAAAGTACATGCTCAGAGCTGCCGAGGCATTCACCGCACTCAAAGCTCAGCAAGTACAGCTAAGAACACTTGCCTACTATGACCCACTCACGTCCTTGCCCAATCGACGCAGCTTTGTCGATCAGCTCAAAAAAAGTTTAGATGAGACGGCAGATCATCAGCGATCCCTTGGTTTGCTGATGGTCGACCTTGATCACTTTAAACGGATTCATGACCCCTTGGGTGAAGCTCTGAGCGACAGTTTACTGAAGGTAGTGGCAGCGCGGTTGGAGGAGCGGTTGAGTGTGTACGCGCCCCGAGGGCCCGATCCTCACGAAGCTATTAACCGCAGCGATTTAGATGATATGACGATTGATCTCATGCGCCCCGGTGGTGATGAATTCAATATTATTGTTCGCAATATTAAGGACAGCCAAGCACTAACGACCATCGCGTCCTTGATTCTGGAAACACTCAATGCGCCATTAATTTTTAGCGATAACCACCTGGTATTATCGGCGAGTGTCGGTATTGCAATGGCACCCGAACATGGCCTGGAGTCTGAGGCGATTATTCGAAGAGCCAATATTGCTCTGGGTGCAGCAAAGCTTGCCGGGCGCAATCGTTATCGACTCTACGACGACTCTTTGGCCGACGATGCAGAGAGGAAACTTCGTTTAGAGGCTGACCTGCGCGACGCTCTCGAGAGCTCCGATCAACTGTTTATGGCTTATCAGCCCCAAATTGATACGAGCACAGGCCGAATCTCTGGTGTAGAAGCCTTAGTACGATGGAGCCACCCTGAACTCGGTGCGATTTCACCTGCGCTTTTCGCACCACTGGCCGAAGGTAGCGGCCTCATCAGTCAATTGGGTGACTGGATATTTAAACGCGTGGACAGTGATATTCAAACATTAAAAGAGGTTTTTCCCTCCTATCTGACCATTAGCATCAACCTGTCTCCCTTACAGTTTACGCAGGCCAATTTTCTGGAAACCCTTAAGCTTCGTCTGAGTGAGTTGCAGTCTAAGAACGCGATCGAGCTCGAGCTCACTGAAGGCGTGATTATGTCTGACGCCGACGACAGCCTGTTAAAGCTTCATGAATTGCGCAAAGCTGGTTTTCGGCTTGCTATTGATGATTTTGGGACAGGTTATTCATCGCTAAGCTATTTGAAGGACTTCCCCGTCAATACGCTAAAAATCGATCAAGCCTTCGTCGCTAATCTTGGCGATGAAAGTGGCAACAGTATTATACGGGCGATACTGGCTCTTGCGACTGCACTGAATCTTGATGTGGTCGCTGAGGGCGTCGAAACACACGAGCAGGCAGATTTTCTTACGCGTCATCACTGCAACATTCTGCAGGGTTTTTTACTGGCCAAGCCCATTCCCCTACAAAATGTGATTGATATGCTTGATGTCGACTTTAGCCACATGTACCGAATGCAGAATTCGTAACTCGATCATGAAAGCACTGCTGCGCCTATTGATTATTTATGTGCTGATTCTTTCGACAACCGTCTCGGGAGAAACCAACCCTGAAACATTAACCCCGCATCAAACGGTACAGGTCTTACTGCAAGGAAACGACTCAGGGAAGTTACGCCAAGCCTTATTAGATCTTGGTGGAAAAATTACTCATGACCTACCCATTGTTAGCGGTATTGGCGGCGTAGTTGGTGCGACTGAAATTGCCAAGCTAGCAGCGATGGAAGGAGTCGACCACTTAACGGAGGACTTTAACCCACCAAAACTGCCAGAAGCTCGAGACTGCCCAGTCTCTGGAGACTTACAAATAACATTGACGCCTCAATCCTTACAGTGGCGTATTTATAATTTTGATGCCAAGCCGCAACCGCTGAAGTGGGTGAGCGCCGCTTGGCCTCAAGTACTTGGTGATGGGACCCTGTCCATCACCCCTAGCCTTGCTAATTCACCCGCCATTAAACCTTTCGCCATACCATCGGGCACAAGGTCAGATCTGGACGACATGCTGCCTCCGGGGCCTGCACTAGTGACAATTCAGTTTTCAAACTCATCAAAGTCACTGTCACAAAATGACTTTCAAATTTCCTTGGGTCTCAACGATTGCGAAGCAAAGCTCATCCCTGCTTATAAAGGTGCGGGGCAAGACTTTTATTTTCCGCAAGAAGCTGGGGCGACCCGACTGACCGAGGCCGGGCTTACCGGCAAAGGGGTTGGCGTGGCCATCATTGACTCCGGACTTTGGGATATACCCGCACTCACACGCAACGCTCTTGGAGAGCCCCGCATTGCCGCCCATTTCGACGCTATTCGTGATCAGGTAAACCCAAACCTCAAAGATGATGGGGGCCACGGATCACATATGGCCAGTATCATTGCCAACAGTCGCCCAATCACCAGTCGTGACACCGTTCAATACCAAGGCATAGCACCTAATGCTGACCTCATTCCTGTCACCGCCATATCTCCCCGCGGCGATGGCGATTTCATGGATATTATTCGCGGCATTCAATGGGTCACTAAACATCAAGCGCAATTTAATATTCGGGTACTCAACCTGTCGTTGACCGCCACACCCCGCAGCGAATATTGGGCTGACCCAATGAATCAGGCTGTCATGAAAGCCTGGGAGGCGGGCATTGCCGTCGTGGTTGCAGCAGGCAACGACGGACCCGACTGGGGCACGATCGGCTCACCCGGAAACAATCCCTATGTGATTACTGTAGGAGCCTTCACCGACTCATGGACGCCGGGTGATGGCAGAGACGACTACATTCCACATTTTTCTTCACGGGGGCCAACTCCAGAAGGCCTAATTAAGCCTGACCTTATTGCACCCGGTGGCCATATCAGTGGCCTTGTACCTCCCAATTCAACGCTGGCAATTGAGAACCCCAACTACTTTCTGGCATCTGGGGAATTTGTTTCTACAGGCAGTTCTCAAGCCGCAGCCGTTGTGTCGGGGTTGATTGCTCTGTTATTGGAAGTAAAACCAGAGCTCAGTAACGACGACGTTAAGTGCTTGCTTACTACTAGCGCCCAACCCGCAATAAGCAGAGACGGCAAACTGGCTTATAGCCCATTTGTTCAAGGCGCAGGACGCGTCAGTGGATCTCGCGCCCTGACACTGGGTGAAACCGACTGCGAACAGAAAAACCTAAATATTAATGCCGCCTTCGCAGGCACAGAGCGCTTGTACGGTCCGGCCCAGCGGCTTGAAGACGGCTCACCGTCGTTGCCCAATATGCCGTCTATGGTGACAGAAGAAGCCCCTGCGCTAGGTACGAGCAGCGACCGGCGATGGGGAGTTGCGGCACACCTTGAGCGACTCGACCCCGCGATTGAACCAGCACAGGACGATAATGTGCCATTTGACTGGGCAGCGATCTATCGTGAGGAGCAGCAAAAACTCCATCGACTACAAGCCTCTCCGGCACAGTAAAACCTCAAAAGTCCGCCAGCGCCCATTGCCTTAATCAACTACCCCATATGGGTCAGCCCTTGGCTGTTTACCCCTGCGCAGTATTCGTAATATCGAATGAAAGAGAAATGACATGCCTTAAGAGCATGTTCAAAGCTAAGAAGATGAAAACCTATTTGGGAGGTTTCATAACATGAAAGCGATCAAGGTAATCACAAGTTGTGCGGCAGCGATAATGCTCACCATGAATGTAGCCTATGCAGACGAACAACTGCGCGGGGCGGTCACAGCCGTAAGTCATGTTGCTGCCGGTGTCGCTGCGGACACACCGCACAATGGGTTTCGATGGGCTGAGACTGGGCATGACAATGGTCCAGCCGTCAATGTACCTGCCGAGAATCGGCGGTCAGGCTTTAGATGGGCATCTCATCCAAGTACGAAAGCTAGTGGGCAAACTGCGGCAGCAAACCTCACGGATGACGTAAACCAAACTGCATCAAGATGGATAATTAGAAACGATGCAGATCAGGCAGCTTCGCGATGGATTATTAGAAATAACGCAAGCCAGGCAGCTTCACGATGGATCATACGCAGTGATGCAGATCAGAGCGCATCAAGGTGGATTATTAGAAACGATGCAAGCCAGGCAGCTTCGCGATGGATTATTAGAAACGATGCCAGCCAGGCAGCTTCACGATGGATCATACGCAGTGATGCGGATCAGAGCGCATCAAGGTGGATTATTAGAAACGATGCCAGCCAGGCAGCTTCACGATGGATCATACGCAGCGATGCAGATCAGAGCGCATCAAGGTGGATAATCCGTTAGATTCTCTCTTGGCGGAGCATCCGCCAAAACGAGATAAATAGGTAAATTTGAATGCTGGCCGTCATAATCTCAAGCCCTTCAGTGCTTGAGATCTTTTAAGTACCCCCTTTACACCTGCCCTACCATCAGCTTAGTGTCAGGCTGATGAAAA
>Ga0206126_10004690_pt1 | contig 13013 bp, 11 predicted proteins | sample Helgoland_Spring_5_FD_148621 | JGI IMG/M metagenome (GOLD analysis project Ga0206126, IMG submission 148621) | Pelagic subsurface seawater microbial communities from Kabeltonne, Helgoland, North Sea - Helgoland_Spring_Bloom_20160412_1 | ecosystem: Environmental > Aquatic > Marine > Epipelagic ...
TGATCTTATCGGCCGCACCCGCAAAGAAATGCAAATATTCGGCAATATAGGTCGCCTGCCATGCTGTTTCCTTGAACATTTTACCGGTGTCGCGGGTCTCGATACGCCCAATCTCTTCAGAATGGGCGGCCAAAAGATCTGCAAGCCGGGCCAAATGCTTACCGCGCTGGGTGGGGGTCATAGCCCCCCAGGGACCGTCCAAGGCCACCGCGGCAGCTTCCACAGCCCGGTTCACATCCGCATAGGTGGCCTCTGGGACGCGGGCCCAAGGCAAGCCGGTGGAGGGATCAATGCAGTCAAAGGCCGCCCCATCAGACGCCGCGCACCACTGGCCATCAATCAGCATCTGCAATGTTTCAAGTTCAGCCATATGCCCCTCCCCTGCTTTTTCCCTACAAGACTAGCAGAGTTTCATAGCAAAAAAGGAAAATTGCGTCGCTTGTCCTCATGAAAACCGACGCGAGGCGATAAATTTTGCCTTAGGAGGGGCTCACACCGCGCAGGCGCTCCGATCTGCGGCGCAGCAATTCCACCGTGGTCAAAAGCAAGATCGAGATGATGACCAAGATCGTCGCGACAGCCAAGATAGTGGGCGAAATTTGCTCACGAATGCCGCTAAACATCTGCCGCGGAATGGTACGCTGGCGCACATCCGCCAGTTGCAACACCGCCACGACCTCGTCAAAGCTCGTGATAAAGGCAAACAGCGCCCCGGAAATGACCCCAGGCAGAATCAATGGCATTTGCACCTTGAAGAAGGTACGGATCGGCCCCGCCCCCATATTCGCGCTGGCCCGGGTCAGGGATTGATCAAAGCCCGACAAGGTGGCCGTCACCGTGATGATCACAAATGGTGTGCCCAAAGCAGCATGAGCCAGAATGATGCCAAGATAGGTCTTCGCCAAGCCGACACTCGAGAAAAAGAAAAACAGACCCGAGGCGGTGATCACTAAGGGCACAATCATCGGTGAAATCAACAAGGCCATGATTGGGCGGCGCCAGGGCATGTCGCTGGAGGATAGGCCAACTGCGGCCAAAGTGCCCAAAGCAGTCGAGATCATCGTGGCCCAGAAGCCAATGAAAAACGAGTTGCGAATGGAGCGAATCCATTGCGCATTCGACCACATATCGCTCCACCAACCGACAACCGCCTCCGGATCCACCATGCCATTTTGCAAAATATCGATATACCAGCGCATCGAATAGGCCAGTGGATCAAAACGCAGCATTCCGGGGGTGAAACTGAAATAGGGCTCTTGGTTAAAGCTCAAAGGGATCAACACGAAAATCGGCATAATCAAAAAGACAAAGATCATGCCGCAAATCACGCGAAAACTGTAGAACCACAGCACTTGCCGCGCCGAGGCATAGGGCGGCAGGTTCAATCGATAGCGGCCCGAAGCCAGCCAACAGTTCATGCCACCGGCAATATAGCCCACAATGGCCATCAACACGCCGTAAGCAAAGCCAACCAACCCAGTCCCAAGAACGAAGAAGGCGATCACACCCAGCCATGCGGCCAAACGTCCACGATCCCCAAGCCGGGTTACGGCAAAAGAAAAGGCCGCAAAGAGCGCCGCGCCAATGGCCAAAAAGGGCAGCATGAGCCCAGTATCGCCCTGGGCAGTCATCAAACCGGCCAAGCCGCCAAAGCCTGCCAAAATTCCCATAGTGAACCCCAGCGGGGGTTTGGGTGGAATATAACGATATTCACCTGTCATTGGTCTTATCCCAGTTTCATATTGTCGATGCCCACCACGCGGTCATAGACCCAGAAGAGGAACATCACGAACACCAGCATCACCAGCCCCAGGGCCGCCGCAAGGTTCCAGTTCAGTGATTTTCGCATGTGGAAATCGATGATGTTTGACACCATCTGCCCATCTTGCCCGCCAACCAGCGCCGGGGTGATGTAATAGCCAATGGCCAAAATGAAGACCAACAAAGCCCCTGCCCCAATGCCCGGCACGGATTGCGGGAAATAGACGCGCCAAAAGGCCGTCCAATCCGTTGCGCCCATCGACTTGGCCGCCCGCACATAGCTGGGTGGAATGGTTTTCATGACAGAAAACAACGGCAAGATCATGAAGGGCAGCAAAATATGGGTCATGGCAATCAATGTGCCGGTTTTGTTGTAGATCAAACTGAAGCGATCCTCATCCGTCGCCAGACCAAAGACCACAAAGAGGTCATTCATCACCCCTTGAGCTTGAAGCATGGCGATCCAAGCGGTGGTGCGCACCAGCAGCGACGTCCAAAATGGCAAAAGCACCAAGATCAACAGCAAGTTCGAGGTGCGCAGCGGCAGGGAGGCCATCAGAAAGGCAATGGGATAGCCGAGGATCAAGCAAAATATCGTGACCAAAAAGGAAATTTCCATTGTCCGCGCGAAAAGCTGCACGTGAATGCGGCGTTCTTCACTTTGCTGTACGATGGACCCGTCGGCCAGCATTTTGCGGTCCAAAGCCGCCGCGATATAGGCGGGCGTAAAGATCCGGCTGGCGGTTTTCATCGCATGCCAGGTTTCAATATCGGCCCAGTCTTTGTCTTTCTTGATCAAAGCCTCCATATAGGGCGGCTTCATTTTCTTGGCGTTGCGGGCGGTCTTGGTAAAAAGGCTCCGGGTGCCGCTCAGCTCGCGGTTGACCCGCGTGGCCACTTTCCCGATGGTTTTTTCTTTTTTTGCCACCACCAAATCGGCCACCAAGGCGGTGGCCATCTGTTCGGTCGGCGCCGTGCTGCCATCCCAATCGGCCATGGCCTCAGAGGTCGCAGGCATCAGCGTCGCGAACCGCGCATCATAGACTGATTGGCGCAAGAAATCCAAAATAGGGTAGACAAAAACCACAATGATAAACGCCAAAAGCGGAAGAGCCAGACCAAAGGCCCGCGCTCGGCTTCGAAACATCGATTGCGCCAATTTCCGCTTAAGGGGGGTACCATCTACCGCAAGAAGCGGTTCAGAGGAGTCCGTCATAGATTCGAGATCCTAAAATAATAAAGAAAATGGGGCGCCGTTGAGCGCCCCACCAAAGTCAAATTAGTTGATCAACCAAGCATTGAAACGCTCATTGAGCTCATCTGCATTATCAGCCCAGAATTCAAAGTCGTTTGGAATAGCTGTGGCCAAGTTGGCCGCAGCAGTTGGCATTTGAGGACCCATTTCTAAGTCAGCATTGCTATGATAAGTTGTCACATAGGGTGCCGACGATTTTCGAGCTGGGCCATAGGCGATGTAGGATGCTTGCGCAGCCAACTGCTCAGTCGCAGTTGAGAACTTCAAGAAGTCCATTGCCAATTCAGCATTTGGTGCGCCTTTAATGATCGCCCACATATCAACGTCGAGAACTTGTGCGTCCCAAACGATTTCAAAGGATTTACCCTCTCCGGCCACTGCGTTGAAAATACGGCCGTTATAGGCTGTCGTCATGGCAACTTCACCATCAGCCAACAATTGTGGAGGCTGCGCGCCTGCTTCCCACCAAACAACCGCGTCTTTGATGCTGTCAAGCTTTGCGAATGCTCGGTCAACCCCTTCGTCTGTTGCCAAAACATCGTAGATGTCGCCGGAGGCTACACCGTCAGCAGCCAAAGCCATTTCCAAGTTTGCTTTTGGCGACTTGCGCAGACCGCGCTTCCCAGGGAAAGCATCCACATTGAAGAAATCTGCAATAGTTTTCGGACCATTGGTCGTCACAGATGAATCATAAGCAAAAATAGTAGACCACACTATGTTGGCCACAGCACAATCTGTGAAAGAGCCAGGAATGAAGTCATCCACAGCAGCTGTCCCATCAGAGCCTGCTGGCAATGAAGTCGGATCGATTTCCATGAAGAGACCTTCATCACAACCGCGAACCGCATCTGACTTCTCAACGTCGATGATGTCCCAAGTCACATTACCAGCTTCCACTTGCGCTTTAACTTCAGCGATGCCCCCTGAATAGTCCTCAGACACAACCGTATTACCGGTCGCTGCAGTCCAAGGCTTATGGTAAGCTTCGATTTGCGATACGGTGTATGCGCCACCCCACGAAACTGCGGTGATGCTGCCTGTATGGCTACCAGCAAACGCGCTGGTGGCGCCAAGAGCCAGAGCGGTTCCGGTCAATAGTAGAGTTGTCTTTTTCATAATCATAGTCTCCCAGTTAAAACTTAGTTGTTTACCCCGATCTACGCCGGGGGTCGTTGTCCGACTTGGAGGCAGTTAAGCGTCCAAAGCGCGGCAATCTTCGGGCATCCAGCCAATCTCAATTTGCGTGCCTGGTTTCAGACGCACTTGATCCGGCGCGTTGCGCGTTTTGATAATGAACCCATCATTGCCCGCCACGCGCAACCGCGTGCGGAAGATGTCGCCCATATAGATAAACTCAAGAACCTCTGCTTGAAGCGTGTGGACACCTTTTTGCAACCGATCTTTGTTATATTCGACCCGCTCAGGGCGAATAGAGACACGCGTGCGCTCGCCCGGCTTGCTGACATTAACCGGTTTACAATCGATCAAATCACCACTGTCCAGTTCGACCAATGCAACACCGTCTTTGATCTGTTTGACCACGCCTTCGAGCGTGTTATTCTCGCCGATAAATTGCGCCACAAAGCTGTTTTCAGGGCTTTCATAGAGCTCATCGGGCGGGGCGATTTGCTGGATCACCCCATCATTAAACACCGCGACCCGATCCGACATCGTCAAAGCTTCGGTTTGGTCATGGGTCACATAGACCACTGTGATCCCCAGCTTATGGGCCAGGTCTGTGATCTCAAATTGCATCTTTTCCCGTAGTTGTTTGTCAAGCGCTCCCAAAGGCTCATCCATCAGAACCAGTTCTGGCTCAAAAACCAAAGCCCGCGCCAATGCGATACGCTGCTGCTGGCCGCCAGACAGCTGCGCCGGACGGCGAGAAATAAAATTTCCCATTTCAACCATATCTAACGCGCGCTTGACCTTAGCTTCACGCTCAGATTTGCCGAATTTGCGCACCTCCAAAGGAAACGACAAATTCTCACCTACGGTCATATGCGGGAACAAGGCATAGTTTTGAAACACCATACCAATGCCACGTTTGTGGGGTGGGATATTGTTGATGGGCTTGCCATCAAGCAAAATTTCTCCGTGGGTGGCGGTCTCAAACCCAGCCAACATCATCAGGCAAGTGGTCTTGCCTGAACCTGACGGGCCCAACATGGTCAAAAACTCTCCGCGTGGGATAGCCAAATTCAGGTCTTTGACCACTAAAACTTCGCCGTCATAACTCTTCTGCACGCGTTGAAATTCAACAAACGCTTTCGTCTGTGCCTCAGCCAAACCCTAATCCCCGTATTCTCCAATCTCATCGGATTGGTGTTTTGTTCAAACGATTAACGAACAAACATATAGATGACGCAACAGTAAACTTGAAAATAGCATGAAATTTGCCAATTTTTTTTCGTTGCAGCCTCCTCACGCCGCATCATGGGATCAGAAGTTCTTTGTAGATCGATTTTTAGAGAAAACTTCATCAAGGCTATATGTCAGGCCAGCATCAAACAGAATCAACCACGCCAAATCTACCTTCCTAAAATTCCACCAGTCACATGACCAAAGAAAAGACCCCTCTCGCCATTGAATTATGCCCCAAAGACGGTATGTCTGGCGCATGTGATTTCGCGACAGAGACTGGACAAATAATGGTTGACCGCAGCTTATTTATTGAGGCCATGCGCCATGTGGCGCAATCGGTCACAGTGGTCACAACGCTGGGAGAAGATGGCCCCACAGGCGCAACTGTCAGTGCCTTCTCGTCGCTATCGGCCGATCCACCCTCTGTGTTGGTCTGCCTAAGATCTGACAGCCGGATTGGTCTGGCTGTGGGACGGAACCGAGTGTTTTGTGTAAATGTCCTGCCGGAAGGTGCAAGCGCGCTGGCTGGCCGCTTTGCGGGTCGATTTGACGCCGGAGAGCCCGATCGTTTTGGCGCCATCGACTGCCGCCACTCCAGCAGTGGGCCAGTGCTCAGCGGCGCCACAGCCTTCGAATGTACCGTGGATCAAATCATCACCCATGGCAGCCATGACATCTGCATCGGAAATGTGACAGCCATCACCAATGCCGCCACGCCCCCCTTGGCATATATGGACGGCAGCTTTCAAATTGTCCGACCCGAGGGGGCTTCTTAGCCCCCGGCGCGGGGAGCGCGTGTTTCGAATGCTGCAAGACTACTCCGACAGTGCCGGAACCGTTAAAGGCCATTATTTCTATCAAGATTTATTGATCGCAAAACTGGTCCACGACCACAATCCACACTGCCATTTTGATAAGGGGCCTCAAGGCCCCTTATTTGTTCCAAATATATGCAAATGCTTACAACGAGGCAATGACCTCGTCGCTGACCTCAAAATTGGCCGTGACACGCTGCACGTCATCGTCATCTTCCAAAGTATCAATCAGCTTCATCAGCTTTTCCATACCCTCCAGATCCAACTCGGTGGTCGTTTGCGGCCTCCAGATCAGCTTGGCGCTCTCAGATTCGCCCAAGTGCGCCTCCAAAGCGTTAGCGACCTCATTTAGGTCTGTATCAGCACAGAAAATCGTATGGCCGTCTTCGGTAGATTCCACGTCTTCCGCCCCGGCTTCCAGCGCGGCCATCATCACAGTGTCCTCATCGCCCACCTCCAAAGGATAGAGCACCTGACCTTTACGATCGAACATGAAAGCGACCGAGCCTGTTTCGCCCAGATTTCCACCGCATTTGGTAAATGTGGAGCGAACGGTTGAGGCTGTGCGATTGCGGTTATCGGTCATCGCCTCCACAATCACCGCAACCCCACCAGGCCCATAGCCCTCATAGCGGATTTCATCATAGCTTTCTGCATCGCCGCCCTGGGACTTCTTAATAGCCCGATCAATAACATCTTTCGGAACGGATTGCGATTTCGCCTCTTTCACCGCCAAACGCAGCCGCGGATTTTTATCGGGATCCGGATCGCCCATTTTGGCAGCCACCGTTATCTCTTTGGCCAATTTGGAAAACAGTTTTGACCGCGCCGCATCCTGCCGCCCTTTTCGGTGCTGTATATTTGCCCATTTGGAATGGCCCGCCATGACAGTCCCCTACGTTTAATGACTTCGACCGTTTCTAGGCGTGGCTGCGGGGCAATTCAACCCATCTTTAGGTGCAATCCATACCAAGCTGCGCGGCAATGCCGATTGCCAAAAGTGTGTTCACCACGGTCATCGAATTTTTTGACACCAGTTGCGTCAGCGCTGAAGTTAAAAATAGAGCGCTTGACCGTAATCAGTCAAAGTAAGGTTTTCCATTTTGAGGGTCCTTTAAATTCGGGTTGACCAAATAAATGCCCATGAACATCAAAGCCAACGCAAGCCATACCGGTCCTGCGTAGCGTTCACCTAAAATCAACATGGCCCATCCTAGCCCAGCGGCGGTCACAACATAGCTCACTTGCACCGAAAAAATTGGGCCAAACTGGCGCACAATCATTACATATAAAGTATAAACAACAGAGTGGATCAAGGCCGAGGCGGCCACAGCCACATCGGCAACACCCCAGTCACGCAGCGGGTTGATCCATTGCCCACTGCTATAGGCTAGCGGCCCCGTGATCACCATACCAATGAGCGAGGCGCCCAATAACAGCTGCAACGGACCGGCCCCACCAGTGCCAAAACGAGCTACGAAATTACCCTCAAACGCATACATCAGGGTCGGCAGCAACCCGAGAGGAATAAAAGCCAGCATCGCTGCATTTGGCAGAGCCTGTGGCATGCCGACAATCAAAAGGACTGCAAACAAACCAAAAGACAGACCGGCCATGCGTTTGAAGCTGAAACGATCCAAACCCAAAATCAAAGCCATTGGAAAAGCGATCATCGGGATCAAGGATAAAAGTAACGCCATGATCCCCGCTGGCAGAACCGTATAGGCTTTGAAGGAAGCCGCATTTGGAATAATCGTCCCAATCAGCGCAATCGCCAGATAAAATGGAAGCACCCGCCGATTGATCGGCAACGGTTGGTGACGGATCATATTGACCAACCCCAACACTACAACGCCGATAAACATTTGCCAAAAGATCAGCCCAAAGGGTTGATAGCCGGTGGAAACAGCGATTTTCGACAAAGGCTGTGTGGCGCCCCAGCTTACGCCGATAAACAACAGCCAACCATAAGGAATGAGATGCCTCATTCAGATGGCATCCCGACTGATTGGCTGAGCACCCCACCATGACGGATCATCTCAATCGATCTGGCTTTACCCGTGGCATCCTCTGTTTCGACCAAAAGACCACAGAGCGTCGCTGGTCCCAGGGCCGGTTCAAACCGCGCTTTGGGCATGCCAGTGATAAACCGACGGAGCGGTTCAGCCTTTTGCATGCCAATGATGGAGTTGTAATCGCCGCACATGCCCGCATCGCTTTGAAAGCCTGTGCCACGTTCCAAAATCTGCGCATCGGCGGTCGGCACATGGGTGTGCGATCCGACAACCATGCTGGCCTTGCCATCACAAAAATGCCCCATCGCCATTTTTTCAGAGGTGGCCTCACAATGCATATCTACCACCGTCGCGGCGACCTGCCCGCCCAAGGGGTGGCGCGAGAATATCGCATCCACAGCGGAAAACGGATCATCAAAAGGCCGCTTCATGAACACCTGCCCCAGGACTTGTGCCACCAAAACCTTGCGCCCGCGCGTGGCGGTGAAAATCGCAGCGCCGCGCCCTGGCGCTGATTTGGAAAAATTAAGCGGGCGAATGATACGTGGTTCGGTTTCGATGAACTGCAACATATCTTTTTGATCAAAAGCATGATCACCCAGCGTAATGCAATCTGCGCCCGCCTTGAGAATCTCCTGGGCATGATTGGCCGAAAGCCCCATGCCACCAGTGGCATTCTCACCATTAACCACGACAAAATCCGCTTTCAAACGCTGCCGAAGACCGGACAGTTCATTTGAAATTGCCAGCCGCCCGGAACGGCCCATAACATCGCCAAGATACAGAATTCTCATGGCACCCCCTTAGGCCTCAGTTGGCGCTAAAGCAAGATGCGTGGCGGGTCTTAGGGTTCTGCAAAGTCGTATTGCGCTGTGATGCGAACAGGAAAGTTGACAGATCTGGCGATGAAACAAACATCATGGATCTTGCCATGCACCGCATCCGCCGCCCGTGGATCCATTCCGGGCGCGAGTGTGATCTGCGGTCTCAGCGTTGCTGCGACAAAGCGCCCGGCCCCAGAAAGCGCGCTCTCACCGTGACCGATGGGGTTATCTTCATAGCCCATCACAACGATCCCAGCATTCAATGACAAATGCAAAAACCAGAGCATATGACACGAACTCAGCGCTGTGATCAGCAAGTCTTCAGGATTGTGCAGCCGTGGATCGCCCCCCAACAGCGGATCGTTAGAGCATTCTATGATCGGCTTTCCCGAGCTACACAGCTGCCAACTCCGATCATAACCGTCGTAAGTTGCATTCCCGTCGCCCCGATTTCCGGTCCATCGTATCTGTGATGTATAGTCATGCAGGGCAGACATAGATCCTAAACTCCTGTTTTATTTATTTTTATTATCCATCTAACACCCTTGCACATGCGAATTTGATTCAGAGCGCCAAGGCTCAACGCATCGGCCGAGCCTCTGCCAGAGATTGACCCGCATCCGCACAGCGGCGTAGCAAAGGCGAGACCTTCCAGGCGACTGGATCCTCCTGTGCCAAAATCTCAAGCTGCGCCACGATTGTTTCAACCCCAAGACTGTCCGCATAATGCATCAACCCACCACGCCAACGTGGAAAACCGTAGCCAAAAACTGTGACCAGATCAATATCACCAGCCGATTGCGCAATGCCAGCGTCCAAAATATCGGCCGCCTCGTTTATCATAGCTAAAACAATCCTTTGTCGCATTTCCTGGCTAGAATAATCGGTGCGCGTTATGCCAGCAAAATGTGCCTCCTCTATGGCCAGGTCAGCCACAATTGGATCCTCCACCTTGCCCTCACCCCCGGGGTAGCGATACCAACCCGCACTTGTCTTGCGCCCCAATTTCCCCAACTCAATCATTCGATCGGCGATGGGGATATAACGCCGGTTTGGATCACGCGTCGGCGCCTGACGTTGCCGATTGGCATAAGCGATATCCAAACCCGACAAATCCTGCGCTTCATAGGGCCCCATGGCATACCCAAATTCGACCATGGCGTCGTCCACCTCCCATGGGGTTGAGCCATCCATAAAGACCGTGTCGGCCGCCTCACGATAGCGCGCTAAAATGCGGTTGCCGATAAACCCGTCGCACACCCCCGCGCACACCGGTACCTTGCCTAAGCGTTTCGCCAAAGCATAACCTGTGGCAATCGCCCGATCACTACTCTGTGCCCCTTGGACAATTTCCAATAATTTCATGATATGGGCCGGTGCGAAAAAATGTAGGCCAATGACACGCGTGGGGTCCGTAAGCGGCGCCACCATCTCATTGATATCCAAATAGGATGTATTGGTGGCCAATACGGCATCAGCGGACAGCACCACATCTAATTTGCCCAAAATTTCCTGTTTCACCGCCAAATCTTCAAACGCGGCCTCAATCGCCAATTGCGCCGTGGCGGCCTGGCTATACTGCGTGCTGAGCGTCAACCGACTGCGAAGATCCGCGCCACCAGCGGCATCTATCATACCACGCGTCAAACTGGCTTCGATGATTTTGCCAATATTGTCTTCAGCACGTTTCAAACCGTCGGCATCGGCCTCCAAAATCGTCACCTGCAAGCCTGATGACAAAAGCGCATATGCGATCCCCGCGCCCATCGTGCCGCCCCCCACCACTGCGGCGTGCTGCACCTCCAAAGCAGAGCCTTTCAAATGCGCCGGCGCTTTCGCGGCCCGCTGCGTAAAGAACAGATGTCGCAGGGCCTTAGATTGCGATCCAGTTTTTAACTCCAAAAACACCCGGCGTTCATGTGCCAAGGCCGCATGAAACGGCAGTGCAAGCCCTGCCTCGATCACCTCAATCGCCCGCACAGGCGCCTCTTGCCCTGGCATTTTGGCCTGTAGATTTTCGCGAGCCATGCGGAACAGATCAACGTCATGCGCGGGCGCATGATACTCCCAAGTGGGAACAATGCAGCCCAGCGCTTCACTGTTAACGAAGAAGGCCGCCTCAATCGGATCATCTTCCACCGTATGGATCAATCCTGCAGAACAGGCCTCCTGCGCCCCGATGGGCTTTCCTGTGGTGATCATCTCAACGGCTTTTTGAAGTCCGGCCAGCCGCGGCAACCGCGCGGTACCACCAGCGCCCGGAATAACGCCCAGGGTCACTTCCGGCAGGCCAATGCGCGCGCCCGGCGCCATAATGCGCATGCGACAGGCCATGGCAATCTCTGCGCCACCGCCCAGGGCGACGCCGTCAATGGCCGCAATCCAAGGCACGAAGCTTTCATCAATCGCGTTCAAAACCTCGGGCAAATGCGGCTCTTGCGGCGCGGCGTCAAATTCCTTTGCATCCGCGCCAGCTGCGAAAATACCCCCGGCACCCGAGACGATAACCCTGTCCAACCTGCCCCGTTCAGCCCAACGCACCGCCTCAAGAAGACCCATACGAAGGACCTGACCGATGGCGTTCACCGGCGGATTGCTCAAAGTCACATAGCCAACATGATTTTCACTGCGCATGGTCACCTGCATCGGAAGCCTCCCTAAGAATATGAAACAGCGGCGCGCATCTTACCCCGCACGAGAATTTAAAATTTGGCAGCCCTCAATAAGCTGGGATAATTCCATCTGGCTTTGCTCCACCGACTTACCGCTGGTGTCCAAAACATGATCAGACTGCGTATAGAGCGCCTCGCGCGACCTCAAAATTTGCCGCAATTGAATCATCGCCTGTGGATTGTCCTGCATGGGGCGTACATCGCCCTGCGCCCGCACGCGTTCCATATGCTCCGAAGCGGAAGCTTTGAGCCACACCGTATGAAAGCGCGACAGCACGTGATAGAAGCTGCCTTCCTCAGACACGATACCGCCCGCAACGGCGACAATGGCGCGTTTGTGCCCCTCGATTATGCCGGTCAATGTATCGGCCTCAAGCTGGCGATAGCCCTCTTGCCCGTAAAGGGCGATAATCTCTCCAAGCGCCATGCCGGCATTCTTTTCAATCTCACCGTTCAACTCAATAAATGGCGCCCCGAATACCTTAGCCACCCGTGCACCCAGGGTTGATTTACCCGCCCCCCGCAGGCCCACCAAACAGAGACGCTGCGCTTTTTGCAACCCCATGCGCTCAGGATCCAGCACCTGCAAGACCCGCGCGCGCACAGAGGTATCAGCGCGCGCGTAAAGCTGCGAGACATGCGGCAAGTCAGAATGAAACATAGCATCCGCCATCAAAAAATGCTCAATCGGCTGCTCCAGCGCCGCTGCCAGTTTGATCAAAAGGCCGATAGAAATATTGCCATATCCAGCCTCAATCTTTGCCAAATACCGTGGTGACACTCCAGAGCGCTCTGACAGGCTGCGACGGCTGAACCCTTTCGATTTGCGCATCTGCCGCAGGCGCGTGCCCAAACTGCGCAAAAGCGCTGCGCTTTGCAGATCGAGCTCCGCCGCAGTGCCTGCTGGAGCAAGACCCGCGCTGTGTTGAACCGTCATCGAGCCGGCTCCGGGATGGCGCTCAGCACAATTTCACGCAAATCTATTGGCGGGGCGCATTTCTTAAAGGCTTCTGAGGTGACAAATACCTGCACCGACCGACTGGAAAAACACCGCTGCCCCTCTTGTTCGCCATCGACGCGGAAGGTGATCGACGTCTCTCCCAAAGCCTCGGGCCATACATAGCAAAGCAACGGATGGCGGGGTGTGACCGGGCGGACAAAATCCATTTCCAGCCGCACGAAAGGCGTTCCTAAATTGCGGTCAACTTCAAACTGGAACCAGCCATCACCGCCCAGCTGGGCTTCCCACCAGCCATTGATCGCATCCAAGGCAAACCATGGCAGGCGGCCGGTGTAAACGATGCGCG
>Ga0206126_10004693_pt1 | contig 13007 bp, 5 predicted proteins | sample Helgoland_Spring_5_FD_148621 | JGI IMG/M metagenome (GOLD analysis project Ga0206126, IMG submission 148621) | Pelagic subsurface seawater microbial communities from Kabeltonne, Helgoland, North Sea - Helgoland_Spring_Bloom_20160412_1 | ecosystem: Environmental > Aquatic > Marine > Epipelagic ...
CAGCAACCGGTTGTGGCTTCACGTGCACCATAGCAGAAGCTGTTCCGAAGCATCCATCTGCCGTTTGTCCCTCGAAAGAAACCAAAGCAGAAAGCAATTCGTCGGAGTTGTTGGCCCAGGTGTGGGTTGGGTTGATCTCGTTAGAAGATGTTCCGTCCCCGAAGTTCCACGTGATGTCTTGCGCGCCTTCAATGGTTGGCATGGTGATCACGAGTGGTGAACACACAGAATCCACAGCGAGCTGCAAGTTGAAGTCAGCTGCAGGGAATACGGTTACCGTTTCTGTCGTGGTATCCGCACAACCCAATGCGTCCGTCGCAGTCAAGGTCACGGTGTAGTTGGCTGTTTCGCTTCCAGTTTGGTATGCGTGATTCACATCGCCGTTGGCTTGCGCTTCTTCCGATCCATCACCGAAGTTCCAGGTGTAGACATCCCCGTTGGTGCTGTTGTTGTTGAATAGGGCATCAAAAGGAGCACATCCACCGTTGGCAGAAGCCAATGTGATCTCAGCAACCGGTTGTGGCTTCACGTGCACCATAGCAGAAGCTGTTCCGAAGCATCCATCTGCCGTTTGTCCCTCGAAAGAAACCAAAGCAGAAAGCAATTCGTCGGAGTTGTTGGCCCAGGTGTGGGTTGGGTTGATCTCGTTAGAAGATGTTCCGTCCCCGAAGTTCCACGTGATGTCTTGCGCGCCTTCAATGGTTGGCATGGTGATCACGAGTGGTGAACACACAGAATCCACAGCGAGCTGCAAGTTGAAGTCAGCTGCAGGGAATACGGTTACCGTTTCTGTCGTGGTATCCGCACAACCCAATGCGTCCGTCGCAGTCAAGGTCACGGTGTAGTTGGCTGTTTCGCTTCCAGTTTGGTATGCGTGATTCACATCGCCGTTGGCTTGCGCTTCTTCCGATCCATCACCGAAGTTCCAGGTGTAGACATCCCCGTTGGTGCTGTTGTTGTTGAATAGGGCATCAAAAGGAGCACATCCACCGTTGGCAGAAGCCAATGTGATTTCAGCAACCGGTTGCGGCTTCACGTGCACGGTTTGTTCATGTGTATCGCTACAACCGAAAGCAGAAGTTCCAGAGAACACGACCGTAGAAGCAAGCAATTCGCCTGTTTCATTCGCGATAAGCATGTGAGGTTGTGCTTCATTCGATGTTTCTCCGTTTCCGAAGTCCCAGTTGAATGTAGAAGCACTAAAGATCGCAGGCATGATCAGCTCGAGCGGGCTGCACACAGAGTCCGTTGATAGACTAAAGGAAAAGTCGGCTTCCGGAAAAATCTCCATTATAACCGATGTGGTATCATGACACCCATTGCTTGCGTTGGCAATCAAATCCAAAGCACTGGATTGCAAAAAAGCAGAGGTGTTCTCAAACGTATGATTGAGATTGGTTGCATTGCCTGCGGCCGCACCATCAATGAACCACTCATAAGAGGAGGCCCCTGCAGATTGGTTGTTGATCAAAGGCATGAAGGGTGCACAAGCCGATTCATCACTAATCGAGAATGCGGCAACGGCTGGGGCGTGGGCGATAACGCTCAAGCTCTCGGTAGCGGAGCATCCATGCTCAGAAGTAGCTGTTACGGAAAGGGCATGCGCGGGGTCGTTTCCAATGGCTGTGATGAAATCGTGAGTTACTTGCTCGCCTGTGGCCGTGTTGCCATTGCCAAAGTTCCATGAATACGTTGCGTTCAATGTTCCAGAGGCCTCTAGGTTGACCGATAAAGGCGAACATCCCTCCATCAAGTCAGCGGTTGCCGCGACTGTTGGAATGGCGTGAGCAGACAAGGTGTCGATGAAAGTCGAAGTGCATTCAGGTGTGTTGACGGTCAATGAAACCTGGTAGTCACCTGCAAAAGCATAGTCGATGCTCGGGTTGGAGACATAGCTCGTTTGGCCATCACCAAATTGCCAGTACCATCCAATGATATCCGTTCCCCATTCAATGGTAGACGTGTCGAAAAAGTTGGAAGGCTCTCCAATGCATACAGCTTCAACATCAAACCCAGCAACGGGCTCCGGGTGAATGGTTACCGTTTCTTGAAGGGATGTACGACATCCGTTGTTGCCCGTGACTTCCAATGAAATGGGGTAAGTTCCAGGACCATTCAAATCGATGGCATCCAATGTGCTTCCCGCTTGAAAATAAGGGGACACACCAAAAGACCAGACGTATTGAAATGCATTTGCTGATATTGCTTCGGCGGTAATTTGAGCTTCTCCGCACGCTTCGATCTCTGACAAAACGATCTCCGCATCAGGACGATCAAGGACATATACCGTGACGCTCGACGTATCGGAACACGCAGCTTCCGTGTTGTCGTAAAGAACGACGCTCTGAACTTCATACACTCCAGGGTTCTGGAATGTAAAACTCACATTGCCTGTCGCTGTGGACAGAAATACAGGATTCACACCGAAATTCCACTTGTATTGAATACCAGGTCCGCTCGTTTCTTGGTGAAATTGAACAGCCGTTCCCTGACAAATGACGTTTGAGCTGCTCCAGAAATCGCTTACGGGGGCACCCGCATAATACAGTCCCTCTAAAATACACGATCCGTCTGCCTCGGACAGCGTAACCTCATAATAAGGGTTGCCCGCCACATAGGGGTGGGCAAGTGTAGAATCTCCCGATTCAAAGGCTCCAATGGTCTGTATTGGGCTGCCGTCTCCCCAGTCGACGACCAAATTGTTCCACGAAGAAGCGGTTTCAATGGCCAAGATGTTTAAACCATCTGTGCAATTGTACCAAACGGGATTGCTGGTGATTTCCCCAGCAGAACCCAATACCTGCGGGCATTGAGCCAATGACAGTTGAGGTGCCGTAAAGCACATCAAGAGCATGAATGAGATGAAAATTGAGCGGATCATACCGCTTTTTACGCAGAAGAATCCGTGGGGTTACAGCAAAACGAGGTTATTTTTTGCCTCCTCCCGCCTCTAGAATTTTTTGAACCATGCTTGACACCGCTGGGCAAACGTGCGCATTTTCTTCTGTAATCGCCAAGATGCCAGACATCTGTTTTCGGTCGGTGTGTGGATATTCGACACACGCCTGTGGACGCACGTCATAAATGGTGCAAGAGTTGGTCCCTTCATCCAAAAAAGAGCAGGGGGACTTTTGCAAAACCCAATCTCCTTCATCATCCATTTTCAAATACTGACGACTGAATGCACCGATTTTCATCCGAAGGGACTTGGAAATCCGTTCGATGTCCCGCACTTTGAATATAGGACTCGTTGTTCTGCAGCAATGCGCGCAATCCAGACAATCCACTTCTTCAAAGACTTCATCGTGCCGCTCATGAAAGATGGCGTCCAAGTCACGAGGGGGTTTGCGCATCCATCGCGCGAACAGCGCATGAACCTTCCAGCGGTATTTTTTGGACCAAGCAAGCTGCTCCTCGAGTTCTAACTTCAATGTGGATCTTGGAATTGACTAGCCGCTATGAATGACGTATCCGTCAGAGTTTCAAGAAAAGCCAGAAGGTGAGTTTTTTGAACAGGACTGAGAGCGAGTCCCCCGGTGGTATATTTCATAAAGGGGTCTATCGTTGACGAAGGTACGCCTCCTGTATTGTAGTGGTCCAAGACTTCTTCCAGTGTGGTGAAACGGCCATCATGCATGTAAGGTGCTGTCAGTGAGACGTTTCGCAAGGTTGGCGTTTTGAACCGACCTGAATCCAAAGGCATTCCGGTAACACCAGCAAGACCAGCATCATTGACAAACGTGCTGTCCAGGCCATTGTTTCGGAATAAATAATCACTGAACTGCAGTCCGGCTTCACCATGGCAATGGAAGCAGTCCCCTCCAAACTGACCGCCGGGAGTGGTTTCTGGATCGCCGCCTTCACGCAGGAAAATCTCATACCCTGCAAACTCCTCATCACTCAACGACGTTTCGCCTCTCCTCCACTGATCGAATTTGGAATCGGCTGAGATCATCGTTCGCAAGAATTGAGCGATGGCCTTTGTGGTCAATTCGGAGTTGATTTCAGCTGTTCCAAAAGCTTTGAGGAACAGGTTTGGATAATCGACAGGCTCAGTGGAAGCTTGCAATTGCGCGACGGCGTCGGGCCAGGGCATCGCCATTTCATCGGGATGGGAAACCGGTTCGAGAATCTGCTCTTCCAGCGAAGCCCCCCGGCCGTCCCAAAAATAGTTGGAGGCCCAGCCGATGTTGATCAAAGCCATGGCGTTTCGAAGTCCCTGAGCGCCTGTTATGCCTGTGCTGTATGGGCTCGGGTCGGAAAACCCATGCTCAGGAAGATGGCAGCTGCCGCAACTCATGCTTCCGTCCTGAGAAAGGGACTTTTCCCAAAAAAGCATACGCCCGAGATGCACGCCTTCCACGGTCAACGGATTGTCCGCGGGAATGTCCATCGGAGGAAAAAATGGAGGAATATCAAGCACATAGGGTGTGGCCGCTGGGTTGCAGTCCGCCCCTTCGCACTCGGCTTCTTGACAGCGTTCACAACTTGTCAAGCAGGCCAATACAAGGATCCAGAGAATCCACGTTTGTTGATGTAGTTGCCGAGAACGCATCATCGCAAGGACCACGCGTCGTCTATGAGATCCATGATGCGGCCGCCTAAGGTTGTACCGGATGCGTTGTGCGTTATCGGATCTGCAACAATGTCAATGCTATCGGCTGCACCAACCAATGCCAAAGCCGCATCGAACACCAGTTCTTGAACCGTGAGTTCTCTGGATTGGATGAGGAGAGGCTCTTCAAATTCAAGCATGACCGAGCGGAAACTACCGTCCGTTCCGCAATGGTAGGACAGCGGCTCGAGGAGCGGTTGTCCGGGTTCCGCGGCGAATTTCCCTTCATATTTGACGAAAACATAGCCTGAAGACCAGGTCCAAAACATGCCGGCCGATCCAGGAACGCTTAGGGGATGGTCATTGGGATAGGAGGCAGGGTCCATGTCCGTATTGATTTCTGAAGGGAGGCCAACACCAAATCGTATGGCGTCGTACTCACCTGCTGGGACAGGCGCCAAAATGTGCGGTTTGAGCACGCTAAAATCGAGCAACGCGACATCGCCGATCGGTTCCCATTCACCGTTTTCGGCGCGCAGCTCCATCTCGGAGATGTACATCTGCAGATTGTCCAGACGGAGCGTGTGACCGAGATGATCCACATTCACATCTCCAAGTTCTGTCACCATGGCGTTCCACTCGAGTTGAGCGTCCAATCGAAACGTCCCAGGGATGGGCTCGTTGTTCCACCACCACACCTGTGTACATCCTTGGCCTACAAGAAAACACAGGGCAATCCATGCACACACATGGCGCTGGGTTTTTCTCATCGTTAATCGCTTGCAATTCATTTCCTCGAAGTTGGCTTCCAAGTTTAAGACACCTAATTTGGCAAGATGTTGCACAACCCCCTCAATTTCTGAAGAAAAAGTGAGAACAAGCGAGCAAAAGCCTGAATTTCTGATTGTTCGAGCCTCAGCGGGTTCAGGAAAAACCTTTCGGTTGGTGCAAGAGTATCTCCGCTGTTGCTTGCAAGTAGATGATCCAACCTACTTCAGGAAAATTCTGGCCATCACCTTTACAAATAAGGCAGCACAAGAAATGAAAGACCGCGTCCTTCGAGACGTGCAAGCTGTAGCTGAAGGTGAAGGGATCATGTTTGACATGCTCCAAGAGGTTTTAGATGTAGCGCCTGATGAGATGCAAAGGCGAGCGAAAGCACTGGGTCAAAGCATGCTTTTTCGCTACGAGGACTTTGGTGTTATGACCATTGATAGTTTTGTCAATCGCTTGGTTCGAAGTTTTGCCCGGGATTTGGAATGGGATGAAGCGTTTCAAATTGAGTTGGATGAGGACCAGTTGATCGATCAGGCTGTGGGCCGTGTTTTGAGTCGGGTGGGTCTTCCTGGTGAAGAAGCGCTCACCTCCATGTTGGAAGGGTTTGTGCGTCAACAAGTCGATGAAGAGCGCAATGCGATGCTTCGATCGCAGTTGGTGAAGTTTGGAAAACAGGTCACACGTGAACACATGCAGCCCGTTTTAAGAGCTCTGCCTCCAGATGAATGGCCCACAGAACGTTTTGGTCAGTATCGCAAGGAAATCAAGTCGTATTTAAATGAAACCTTTTCTGTTCCGATTGAAAAGGCCAAAAACGCCCAGAAGGCCATTCGAGATGCGGGATTGACCGCTTCGGATTTTGCACATGGAGCGTTACCGAGTTGGCTTGCCAAAGTGGCGAAGGGTCAGGGGAGAGATGCGGCACTCGGAGTGCGATTGACGACTCAATTTGAATCTGCTGGATTTGGGAAGGCCAAAACAGCCCTAGCTACTTTGGAAACATTGGAAAGTCTCGGCGCTGTGTTCGAGGCGGTTCGCGATGCGTGGGAGTCTGTGCACACAGGGGAAGCCGGGCAAAAACACAAGCTGTTGGCTCACCTTCAAGAACGGGCGAGTCTCATTGGAACGTTGGCATTGATTCGAGATGCGTTGGAGGAAGTACAAGTGGAATCCAATGTGCGATTGCTCTCCTCGTTGAATCGAGAGATTGCTGATTTGGTGCGAGACAATCCAGCGCCCTACATTTTTGAACGGTTAGGCAACCGATATCAGCACATTTTTATCGACGAGTTTCAGGATACGTCCATCACCCAGTGGCACAATTTGGTGCAGTTGTTTGAACACATTTTATCTACGCGTCACATGGGGATGGTTGTGGGTGATGGAAAACAAGCGATTTACCGATGGCGCAATGGCAATTATGAGCAGTTGCAAGCTTTGCCGAATTTGATTGACAATCCGGGACCTGTGCTGTTAGAAGCCGCAGAATCCTTGAAGCGAAGTGCCAAGCCATTGAACTTGGAAAATAATTTTCGCTCAGGGAAAGCCATTGTCGCATGGAACAATCGACTTTTTAGGCGAATTCAGAGCATGCTTCCAAGCGATTTGCAGTCGGTTTACGATGCTCCGGATCAAGTGGCGATGAAGGAATTTGAAGGGGCCGTGCATGCCACATGTTTGGTGGATAAAAAAGTGGAAGATCGAGAGCGGAAACGGCATGAGTGGGTTCTGCAGAGAATTCTGAAGCATACCGGTGGACAGTTGATAAAAACGGAAGGCCAAATGCGATTCCAAGCCACGGATTCAGAAGGACATTTCAAGCTTTCGGATATCGCAGTATTGATGCGCAAAAACAGAGATGGTGCAGCGCTCGCGCAATTCTTGTTGGATCACGGGATCACCCCGTTTACTTCAGAAAGTTTGCACTTGGGGAGACACCCGGCACCGCGTGGGGTGATCGCACTGCTTCGCAGCATTTTGGAGCCCCTAAACCAGGTGCACGTCATTGACTTTCTTCAGTGTTTCACCGCGCTGCATCCTGAGACGGATGAAGCCAAGTGGTTGTGGGAATACCATGAGATCGAACGCTTTGTCACGGCGGATGGTCAAGAACGTGAACGTGGCGTGATTCACTCGGAGGCTTTGCTCAAGAAATTGGTCCCTGAATTGAAATTGGAGGAACGAAGTGCAGAGCCGTTGGTGGCTCTTATTGGCCATTGTTTTGAAGCACTGGGTTGGAGCAAAAGTCATCCAGCCTATGCGGAGGGATTGTTGGAATTGGCTCACGAAGTGAGCGGTCAGCGGAGATCTGGATTGCCGGCATTCCTTGAATCGTGGGACCGTAGAGGTCACAAGCGGAGCATTCGTGTCAGTGGAGCTCAGGGTGCCGTTCAAATCATGACGCCGCATAAGGCGAAAGGCTTGGCTTTCCCGATTGTGATTGCCCCTATGGTTCACGATAAAATAGCCGCGTTTAAAGACGAACTTCCCGTGGTATTGGATCAGAAAAAGTATGGACTGCCTGCGGCATTGCTCCGCGATTCTGATTTAAAAGACACAGAATTGGGGACGGAACGGCAGCGGGAGATTGATCGCACGTTACTCGACGGATTGAATGTGGCGTATGTGACCTCAACGCGTCCAATCGAACGGCTCGATGTGTTGCTCGAATTCGAAGTGGAAGGCGTTCATGCTGAAGGGCCAAAGAGTTTGCCTCAATTGCTTCTGCAAAGCTTGGAACAGGAGTTTGCGTCGGAGCAAGCAGGAGACGGGACGTGGGGCTTGGGGACTGGTGACCGCAAGGCGATGGAGCGGGGGAATGCGGAATCTCAAGTGACCATTCGGGAAACGGCTTTAAAGGCGGGAGGAGCCATTCGCGCCATCGTCGCTCGGCCCAAAGGTTCTTGGTCTGAAGCCATGCCGGGAGGTGCCCTCAGCCAGCGGACTTACGGAAACGCCGTGCACGGCCTCTTGGCTCAGGTTGGACAACGCTCCGATTGGGATCACATTCAACCGAGACTGGGCTCTTCCTTCGGCATGGATCCGGGGCAGCGTGATGAGGTTGTGAAAGCAGTGGAAGACGTGCTGTTCCATGCGGAATGGAAACGTTTCTTTGAGGCGCCTGTAGATCACCGTTTTGCTGAACGGCCGCTGCGGTTGTCATCGGGTGAAGTTGGACGTCCAGATCGTGTGGTGAAACTTGAGGATGGTTGGCACGTGTTGGACTACAAAACAGGAACACCAGACAAGAAGCACCATCTTCAGGTGAAGAGCTACATGGACGCCATCGCGGAAATGGAGCCTGGCAAGAAGGTGTTCGGTTGGCTGCTGTATACCCGAGACTTGGTACTCGTTCCAGTAGATTGACACATAATTCGTTCGAAGTGTGTGTTTTGAGCGGGTCTGTGTAACTTGCTCCTCGACTGAATATCAACTGCCGTAGTCACCCTCCCATGGTTCGATTCTTCCTGACATTTTTTGCAACCTGCTGCTATGCATTTGCATGCGCTCAATTGACTGACGCTTCATCCATTGAAAACGGGGAAGTTGTCATTCAAAAAGGCTACATCATCCCCAAAACGCACGAGTCTGTTTTGGGTGAATCGCGGGCCGATGCTTGCGCGCCAGCAACGGCATTGCGGGATTTGGAATGGAACAATGTGCGGGCTTTGATTGAAAATGCGGGAGCGCTGTGGTACAACCGAGCCATTGATAAGGGTGCATTCATGGTTCCCAAGGAAGAAGGGGTGTCCGTTGTGTACGGAGGAGCTTTGTGGATGGGAGGCATCAGTCCGGATCAGCAATTGAAATTGGCGGCAGTTCGTTACCGCAATACAGGCAATGACTTTTGGCCCGGTCCATTGACCAACACAGGGGCTGCCGAGGTTGGTCCAGCCGTATGCGAACAGTACGATAAATTTGCCATCTCACAACGAGCGGATGCGATGCGCCATCGCCAGTATTTCGATTGCACGGCGGATCCGGAATGTGACATGGAAGAGCAATTCCCCAACGGGTACAGCATTCCCGCTTATTTCTTTGATTATCCGGCACATGGAAATGTGAGTTTGAATCAAGATTTCTACTTGTCGCCGTTCATGGATTATGATGCGAATGGGTTTTATGATCCTTCAGCGGGAGATTATCCGTGGTACGATTTTCTGCAAGAAATCGATTGTGCAGAGCGTCGTCGTGAAGATCCCGTTCCGTTGTACGGAGATCAGACGTACTACTGGATTTTCAATGACAAGGGCAACATCCATTCGGAGTCACAAGGCGAGCCGATTGGCATGGAAATCCGCGCTCAGGCTTTTGCGTTCTCGACCAACGATGAGGTCAATAACATGCAGTTTTACAACTATGTGGTGATCAACCAAGGAACACAAACATTGACGGAAACGTATTTCGCGCAATGGGTGGATTGCGACTTGGGAGGCCACGTAGATGACTATGTAGGAGTGGATGTGCGCCGCGGATTGGGGTACGCTTACAATGGCGATGCCTTCGATGAAGCAACGAGTTATTCCATTGGATACGGGAGCAATCCACCGGCGATGGGAGTGGACTTTTTTGAAGGACCGTACCAAGATTCAGATTCTATTGATAACCCGCTGACAACGGTCTTTACCGATGCCATTGACTCCTTGGGAATCCCTTACAGTGGCATCGGCATTGGATACGGCGATGGGATCAAAGACAACGAGCGCTATGGAATGCGGAAGTTCATCTATTACAATTGGAATTTTGGAATCAACGGCCAGCCGACTTTGGCTGCGCAGTACTACAACTACATGCGCGGATACTGGAAGAATGGTCAACGCATGGCGTATGGAGGAGATGGGTTGACCCCAGCGACAGGGGCCAATTTGGAAATTGAAGCGGATTATATGTTTCCTGGTGACACGGATCCATACCAGTGGGGCACCGCAGGAGTCGGAGTGGAACCATGGACGGAGGTGGGAGCTGGGAATCCGGCGGGTGACCGCTTGTTTTTGCAGTCAGCAGGGCCATTTACATTGGAGCCGGGTGACTTCAATAACATTACGGTGGGCATGGTTTGGGCCCGTGCAACAGGAGGAGAGCCGTTTGAGAGTGTAGAGCTTTTGAGATTGGCGGATGACAAAGCACAAGCGTTGTTCGACAACTGTTTCGAGATTGTCTCTGGACCTGATGCGCCGGACATTTCCATTCAAGAGTTGGAGAATGAGCTCATTTTGTACTTGACCAATGACAACCCCATCTCGAACAATTATCAGGAAGAATACACTGCGATGGATCCTTCCATACCAACGGAGTTGGAAGATGGGTCGGTGCTCACTGACGAGGAACGCAGTTATGTTTTTGAAGGCTATAAAGTGTATCAGCTTTCGGATAAGACGGTCAGCCCTTCCGATTTGGGCGACATCAACAAGTCGCGCCTGATCGCGCAATGCGATTTGCAAAATGGAGTGAGCCAAGTAATCAATTACACCTTCGACGCGGTCATGGGAACCCCTGTTCCTACGTTAGAAGCGGACGGCGCGGACAACGGAATTTTCCATAGCATGAGCGTCACTACAGACGCATTTGCACAAGGAGACAATCGGCTGGTCAACCACAAGACCTACTACTTCATGGTTTTGGCATATGGATACAACGATTACCGTCCGTATGACGCGAATCTTGGCACGGGACAAGATATCCAATTCAAGGCCTCACGAAAAGCAGCCGTCGGATCCATTCGATCGTATTCAGGAGTGCCTCACAGTCCCAACCCCGAGTCGGGCGGAACGGTCCAGCTTGCCGCTTACGGTTCAGGCGTTGAGATAACGCGCCACGAAGGCAAGGGCAATGGCCAGACCAACTTGGATATCACCGCTGCTTCGGAGCAAGACATCCTTGACAACAACATCGCTTCAACGGTCACGTACACAGCGGGCCACGGCCCTGTGGGAGTGCGGGTAGTGGATCCATTGCGGGTTCCTTCTGCGGACTTTGAGTTGCGGGTGGCCGGCGACGATGCGGATCTCGAAGATGCGATAGATGCGTATTGGACGCTGACCAATTTGACCATGCTCGACGACAACGATCCGGACAACGACTACAAAGCCGTTCACGAATCCTCTTCGTCCATTGCTTTGCTCAACGAAGAATTGCTGTTGGATTGGGGACTTTCCGTCACCGTTCACCAGTATGCCTATCCTAAAAATGGCAAATTCACCGAACCGGTGCATGCATCCATCACGTTTGACGACCCGGCGAAGCCTTGGTTGTTGGGCATCTCGGATAGTGAAGGCTTCAGTGAGTTGAACTGGATTCGTGCTGGAAATCAAGAGGGCGCAGACGATGTGCCTTCGGAAGTCATCTTCAATGATTTGAAGACGGGCAATCCCCTTGACGAGGATGAAGTGTATGAGGGCATCCTCGGCGGCACCTGGTCACCGTATTGCTTGGTGAGCTTCACAGGAAGTGTTGAGCTTCCAACGGGTGAGGTGGTGAGCATTCCGGCCATTGCCCCAACCATTGACGGGCTTGAAGGCGATTTGAGTCCGTTCTCGAGCATCAGCGGCTTGAACAACGTCGACGTGGTCATGACCAGTGACAAAGACAAGTGGACGCGTTGTCCGGTCTTGGAGATGCAGGCGGTTCCTGAACTCGCACAATCAACGGACGGTTCGGATGCGGACAAGCTCAGCTTGCGCCGTCACCCATCGGTGGACAAGAACGGTCGTTACAACGGACAGAGTGGCTACAACAGTGGCGAAGCCGACCCCAACGATTCTCAACCGATGGGCATGGGCTGGTTCCCAGGGTACGCCATCGATGTGTCTACGGGTGAACGCCTCAACATGGCCTTTGGTGAGGACTCATGGCTTTCAGCAGACAACGGCAACGACATGTTGTGGAATCCTTCTCCGAATATCACCGCCGGTGGCGGGGGTGGTTTTGGTGGTGGTTTCGGCGCGACCTATGCCGGTGGACAACACTGGATCTATGTCTTCAAGAACTCACAATACGAGGAAGGATCGGCGACCCGCATGCCGGCTTACGACGGTGGTAACTACCTGCATGAAAACTTGGAGGCCAACGCTTCCACCACGACGATTCGTCGGGTATTCCGCGCTTGCACGTGGGTGGGCTCTTCTTTGTTGAACGAGGACTTCTCCATGTTGTCGCCTGAGGATGGACTCATCCCCAACGATGTGCGCGTCCGATTGCGTGTGGCCAAGGCCTACGAGAAGTACAGCCCAACCAATTTGGACGTCGACAACTACGCCGGTGCTACCAACTTCTGGAACCCGCTCTACACATTCTCTACGGCCAATGTGGCCACGGACTTGGGCAATGCCGAAGCGCTGACCGATGCACTCGACCAGATCAACGTGGTGCCGAATCCGTATTATGCATTCAGCGCCTACGAATCCAGTAAGCTGGACAACCGCATCAAAATCACCAACCTGCCAGAAGTATGCACCATCAGCATCTTCAACTTGCAGGGTGTTTTGGTCCGCCAATTCTCTAAAGCAGATCCATTGACTTCTTTGGACTGGGATTTGAAAAACGAACAAAACGTTCCCATCGCTGGGGGCATCTACATCATCCACGTCGACGTTCCTGGTATCGGAAGTCGAACCCTCAAGTGGTTCGGAATCATGCGGCCGACTGACTTGGATAATTTCTGATTTGACCTTGAAAT
>Ga0206126_10004694_pt1 | contig 13007 bp, 16 predicted proteins | sample Helgoland_Spring_5_FD_148621 | JGI IMG/M metagenome (GOLD analysis project Ga0206126, IMG submission 148621) | Pelagic subsurface seawater microbial communities from Kabeltonne, Helgoland, North Sea - Helgoland_Spring_Bloom_20160412_1 | ecosystem: Environmental > Aquatic > Marine > Epipelagic ...
ATACCAATGGGTTAATTAGACAATATTTCCCAAAGAAAACTGACTTTAATTTAATCAGTCAAGAGATGCTTGACAAGGTTGAAAAAGAGTTAAATAATAGACCAAGAAGTTGTTTGAAATTTAACAGACCTTCTGAAATTTTGAAGGACGTAAAAAAGATAGCCAACTTGCGTTAACGACTTGCATTCACCAAAGGATAAAAGTAAATTAGATCTTGGACTTAAACAAATAAATGCAAAATCAAAGCCTATTGTAAAGCCAGTGAAATACGAAAAAGCAGATAATATTCAAAATAGTGGTTTAGATGAAAAAAATTGTAGAAAAGAATTTTTAGAGAAAGAAGATGTGTTAAGAAAATTTGTACAAGAAAATTTTTTATCACCTATATATAATAATGCTATTAGCCTTGTAGGCTGTGATTCATGTACACAAAGCGAACAGAACACGCAAGGTGACACGGATATGACTGATGAATAAATTATAAAAGGAAAATTTTATGGCACAGTTGAGCATGTTACTATCAAATTTTCAACTGGGTATTTATCTAAATGTTTTTCTGTTACTTTGCGCTCTTTCTATAACATCTGCTGTGTGGAGTTATAACAGAGAGTCTAATATCATAGATCTCATATTAGCACGTTTTTTATTTATCGGTATATTGATTGTAGCTTTCAGCTCTGTGCAGACAGGAAAGGATGATCTTATAGTGTCTGGGCATATCCCGATAATAGATGATATATTCTATATTTTAGGACTCAGTATATTTCTAGCATCAGTATTTCTTTCTGCAATACAAACAATAGTCACACCAGTAAAATCACAATCTCACATAGTAAATAATAGACTAATAAGAATTGCTCAAATGACTTCTGCTATTATGTTCATTGGCGCAGTATCATGTTCTATAATATCTTATATTTCTATTGATTCTTTAAGAAAAATTGTTCCGCTTAGCTATGAATATTACTATGAGATGCTCTTCTGGAGTAGCTTCTATATGTTACAATTTGTCTATGTACAAGTATTTATGACCATAGTACTAATATCACTTCAAAAATTAAAGGGTAGTGAGTTGATATATAATGACTCTTACGAAATGCTATTATGTCTCAATCTATTTTTAAGCATGTCCGTATTTTTTGGACATTATCAATATGATATCGAATCTACTACATTTAAAGATTTTTATTCGCTCTACATGCCTTACCTACTGTTTATAGTTCTTTCTATTATTATGATAGTAACTTTATTTGATGTGTATCATATGTTATTCGCTAATAAGTCTAGCTCTTAATAAGTGAAATAAGGATTTTTCTTATGAAAGACGAAAACTTCATAATCTATATTATGGAAACTCCCGAATAAATTTGGAAGGTTGTCGTAGGATGCGTGTAGGTGACTACAGGGTAATATATCGTAGCAATTGCTATTAATTCTTATCCTTCTTATCCTTATATAAAGAAGCAATAGCATGACTACTCACTCCAACAGCACCAAATCTAAAAATCCATGGTTGTGATCTTGCGTATATTTCTTCAAAATTAGGAAGCACAGATTTGCTAGCAATCATTGTTCTACTTCCATCTAAAGGCAGGCTATAATATTCTCCAAAATTATCTTTCACTAATTTATTTTCTAAATCAGTAAATTTGCTATTCTGAAGAGTATTAACTGCAACTATGCCACTTTTAGTCATAATACGCTTTATATTCTTAAAAAACTCATTGGTAAGCAATTGTGGAGCGATATATTCGTCATCATAAGCATCCAACAATACTATATCATAGCTATTTTCTGGAGCGCTCTTTGCAAAATCAAAACCATCCTCTATAAAGATCTTATTTCTCCCACCTTCTTTGAAATTGAAATATTCTTCATTAATAGGAATAATTGCAGGATTAATATCAACGATATCAAGCTCAGCATGTGGTGCCAATTTATTTATTGCTCTTCCAAGAGTTGCACCTCCTAGCCCAATGAGTAGTACCTTCCTAGGATATTCTTTAAAGAACAAACTGCTCATGAATGTTTGTGTATATGCAAACAACAAAAAATCAGGCTTAGTAAGTGACATACAGCTCTGTACAACCTTAGTTGGAGGCTTGCTAAAAGTCATACATCTTGCATTATTTTCTTCATAAATCCATACAGGACCAAATTCATTTTCTGTATGATATAGAATTTTAAGTTTATCACTATTATTACCATACCAAAAAAATAGCACACCACCTATGACTATAGTGATAGCTACAGTCAACAACAATTTGATCTTCCAGCCTTTATTTATGTTTTTCATCTTGTTATTTTAATAATTCATTCAATATTGTTGACACAACATACCTTGAAACATCTAATGTAGCAAGAATTATACAGTCAATTGAAAACAATCCCGCTCGTTATGTGCCGTTTCGCATGTGACCGTTAAAAGGGAGTTATAAGGAATCTCATATCGGTACTAGACTATATCTTTAGATCTCGTATAATCCTCGTATATTAATACTCGAATTTACGAGATGACAGGTTTGGGGAAAGTCCTCCTAGCAAATAACACTCGCAACAACGCCACTCACATGCGAGATGACAGAGATTTACATATAGCCATGCAGGCACAGAGTTTTTTCTACCTCTCTAATCTCTCTACGATTTCATCTCTAAAATGACGTATAAGTCCTTGCACAGGCCAAGCTGCCGCATCACCAAGTGCACAAATAGTATGCCCTTCAACTTGCTTTGTGATATCTAGCAACTCATCTATCTCTTCAGGCTTAGCTTCACCACGCGCTAAGCGCATCATTATTCTCCACATCCAACCAGTACCTTCACGACATGGAGTGCATTGACCACAAGACTCATGCATATAAAATTTGCTAAGCCTAGCTATGGCATAGATAATATCAGTGGATTTATCCATTACTATCACGCCTCCTGTACCAAGACCAGATCCAACACTACGAAGAGAGTCAAAATCCATGGTTACAGTCTCTGCAATTTCTTTGGTGATCATAGGAACAGAAGAGCCACCTGGAATAATTGCTTTTAGATTATCCCATCCACCTTGGACTCCACCTGCATATTTTTCAATTAATTCCTTAAGGGGCATCCCCATTTCTTCTTCAACATTACATGGGTTATTCACATGACCAGAAATACAGAATAATTTACTTCCAGTGTTATTCTCTTTTCCAAGACTAGCGAACCATTTTGCCCCTCTTCTTAAGATTGTTGGAACAACTGCAATAGACTCAACATTGTTAATAGTAGTTGGGCAGCCATAAAGCCCAGCTCCTGCAGGAAATGGAGGTTTTAAACGTGGCTGACCTTTTTTTCCTTCTAAGCTTTCAAGAAGTGCAGTTTCTTCACCGCAAATATAAGCCCCTGCCCCACGGTGTAAATAGATATCAATATCATAACCAGAGCCACATGCATTTTTTCCAATAAGCCCTGCATCATATGCTTCATCAATTGCTTTTTGCAAAATTACAGATTCATTATAGAACTCTCCACGGATATATATGTAGCAGATATTTGCTCCAATTCCTACACTAGCAAGCGCACATCCTTCTATTAGCTTATGAGGGTCATAACGTATTATATCACGATCCTTACAGGTCCCCGGTTCTGATTCATCAGCATTTACAACTAGATAAGAAGGTTTTGGACTATCTTTAGGCATAAATGACCATTTCATACCCGTAGAAAATCCAGCTCCGCCACGTCCACGAAGTCCTGATCCTTTTACCTCATTTACTATCCAATCCCTTCCTTTTGATATAAATGATTTTGTTTTATCCCAATCTCCTCTCTTCTTAGCTGATTTTAAATCAGGAGATTCTTTGCCATATAGATTTGTAAAAATTTTATCTTTATCTGAGATCATAATCTATTTTTTCTATTAAAAGATCTTTAGGAATTTTTACATCCACTATATCTATATTCGATACATTTGATCTATTAAATTCTTTTGGATCTAAATAATCATAATGCTTCGGGTTAAAAACTATGTACCAATCTTGACCATTCATATAGAATTGAATATCTCTCCTTTCTACTTTTTTTACAAATTCTTCCCAGCTAATAGATGTGTTTAGATGACCCGCTGATAATTTTACTATTTTATGCATCATCTGATCTGCAACTAAATGGAATATGTCGTCAATACCTAAAAGAGTGCCATTCCCATAATTGAAATTTAAACTGTCAATCCGCACTATTTCACCAAATTTTTTGGTAGTCCATACCACAGAGAAAGAATCTTCGTTAAGAGTATCTGGCATACCATATGATACTGAAAAATCATTATATCTTCCTTTGTTACAAGTTTTATAATGATTCGCGAAGCCAACTATTTTTTTATTTATTGCATAAAATATTTCCCTATCATTATGAGACAGCCGTGGATAATGAATTAAACCTTTACATTGTATACCTGAAGTTCGTGTATTAGTGAAATATTGCGTACGGTCCTGTACAAAAAATCTATTACTTATAGAATTTGCACTTATAGTTAATGTAAATAAACATAATAAAAGTAGTGTGATGCTATATATTATATTACGTGACTTAATCATTTTTTCTTTTTCAACTCTTTGATTATATCACCCATTTTTTCTGAATCTAAATTTTCGTGATATTTATCATTAATTTGTACCAGAGGTGCATTTATACATGCTCCCAAACACTCAACCTCTGAAATTGTAAACATCCCATCCTTTGACGTTTCGCCACATTTTATTTTAGCATGTTTTTCACATGACTTCATTATTTCGCCTGAACCACGAAGAAGACAAGGCGTTGTTCCACATACTTGAATATGGTATTTCCCTACGGGCTTGAGATTATACATTGTATAAAAACTTGCTACTTCATAGGCACGCATAAAAGGCTGGGAAATATAATTGGCTACATATTCAATAGCAGCCGTCGAGAGCCAATTGTCATTTTGCCTCTGAGCTAGATCAAGTAGTGGTAACATAGCACTTTTTTGTCTTCCTTCAGGGTATTTTGCAATAATCTCTTTTGCTTTTGCTAAATTCGCCTTACTGAATTCAAACTCCTCTGACTTGTCATTTTGCAGCTTTTTCTTGCTCATCTATCTACCTCTCCAAATACTATATCAAGGCTAGAAAGAATCGCTACAACATCCGCTATCAAATGGCCACGTGCCATAAAATCAAGACCTTGTAGATGTGCAAAACCAGGCGCTTTAATTCTACATCTATGAGGCTTATTTGTACCATCTGCATATAGATAAACACCGAACTCTCCTTTAGGCGCCTCCACGACACCATAAGCTTCACCCTTTGGCACGTTATATCCTTCCGTATATAGTTTAAAGTGATTGATTAACGCTTCCATAGACTCCTTTATTTCACCTCTTTTTGGAGGTGAAAGTTTAACATCTAGTGACTTCACTTCGCCTTCTGGCATTTTACTCAAACATTGGTCGATAATCCTAACTGACTGATACATTTCCTCAATTCGTACCAAGTAGCGATCATAACAATCTCCTTCTTTACCAATAGGAACATCAAACTCAAGCTCATCATATATTTCGTAAGGATTGCTCTTGCGCAAGTCCCACTGGATACCAGACCCCCTAAGCATTGGACCAGAAAATCCCCAATCCATCGCTTGTTTCTGACTTACAACACCTATACCAACAAGGCGTTGTTTCCATATGCGATTATTATTAAGTAGAGTTTCTACATCGGCTAGTTGCTTTAAGAAATTCTTGTTAAATATTGCGATATCTTCAAGAAGCCCATCTGGTAGATCAGCAACAACACCACCTGGCCTGATATAATTTGCATGCATACGAGAACCAGAAACTCGCTCATAAAATTCCATTATCTTTTCGCGCTCTTCAAAAAGCCATAAAAGCGGAGTAGTAGCGCCAAGATCAACAGCTTGCGTTCCAATGTTCATTGTATGATTCAAGATTCTTGTAAGTTCAGAAAATAGAACCCTTATATATTGAGCTCTTCTTGGTACTTCACATTTTAATAATTGCTCTACAGCAAGTGCAAAAGCGTGTTCCTGACACATAGGAGATACATAATCAAGACGATCAAAATATGGTACTGCCTGCGTGTAGGTCTTATGCTCAATCAGCTTTTCTGTGCCTCTATGAAGTAACCCTATGTGGGGGTCAGACTTATTTATTACTTCTCCATCTATCTCTAAGATTAACCTAAGCACTCCATGAGCAGCAGGATGTTGTGGCCCAAAATTAATGGTAGTACTTTTTGTATCTATAGATTTTTTACTTGTTTCTTGCATATTTTCTATAAGTAATGTTTTCTATTTTGTAGCTTTTTCATCACCCGGTAATTTATAACCTTCTGGACCATTCCATGGAGATGCAAAATCAAAATTTCTAAATTCTTGTTCTAACAATACAGGTTCATATATAACCTTCTCAAGTCCATCATCATATTTGACTTGCAAATGTCCAGTTAGAGGAAATTCTTTGCGAAGCGGGTGGCCCTTGAAACCATAATCCGTCAGGATTCTTCGCATATCCGGAGAATTATCAAATTCGATACCAAACATATCAAATGCTTCTCTTTCATACCAGCAAGCAGCACTATATACAGGGGTAGCAGATTCAGCTTTTTCATTTTCTTCTAGCTCTATCTTAAACAGCAGCCTTTTGTTAAGTTTTAGACTAAGCAGGCTATAGATAAGTTCAAATCTCTTATCTCTTGCAGGAAAGTCTGCTGCAAATAAATCCGTCAATATGGTGAATCTTAAATCTTTATTCTCTTTTACGAATTTTAGAATAGGAAGTAAATCTTTGTTTTGGACTCTATATAAATTATCAAACCCACACGCAGAAATAGCTTTAATAGAGAATTTATTATCCTTGGAAAACTGTTTAAGTATAGAAGCAATTTTCATAATATCTCCCCTACCCTTTAAATTTTGTAGTTCTACGAATCTTGCGCTGTAGTTGCATCAGGCCATATATTAAAGCTTCTGCTGTTGGAGGGCAACCAGGCACGTAAACATCCACGGGAACAATTCTATCGCATCCCCTAACAACAGAGTAGGAATAATGGTAATACCCACCACCATTAGCACAGCTTCCCATAGAAATAACATATTTAGGCTCTGCCATTTGGTCATATACTCTGCGCATCGCAGGGGCCATCTTATTAGTCAAAGTTCCAGCTACAATCATTAAGTCAGCCTGACGAGGGCTAGGTCGAAATAAAAAACCAAATCTATCCATGTCATATCTACTAGCAGCAGCTTGCATCATTTCAACAGCGCAGCAAGCAAGACCAAAACTCATAGGCCATAACGAATTTGCCCTAGCCCAACCTATCAAATCATCAAGCTTTGTTACTACAAACCCCCTATTAGAGATTTCGTCTTTAAAAAACCTATCTTGATCATGCAACTCTTTTTTCATAAAACTTACTTACTCCCAATCAAGAGCCCCCTTTTTCCATTCATATATGAATCCAGCAGTTAATACTAACAAGAACACCATCATTGACCAAAACCCAAATTGACCAATAGATTTCAAGCTAATAGCCCAAGGAATTAAAAATGTTACCTCAAGATCAAATATTATAAACAAAATTGCAACTAAATAGAATCGAATATCAAACCGACCCCTAGCGTCATCAAATGCATCAAATCCACATTCATAGCTAATCAGCTTATTCCTCATAGGCTTCTCGCTTGCAAGAAGCTTTGGCAAAACTACAACAATGACAGAAACCAATGATGCAATTCCTATAAAGATAGCAATTGGCAAATACTCCATCAAAAACATAGTATCTTTCCTGTATATAATTTTGATTATCTAATAGCTACACCAAAACCCTATACTTATCAACGGGAAAGTGTATTTACGATATCAAACTTTCTTGCTTAGTATTTTTTTGGCAAAAAATTTTTTTAGTGATTTTTAATAGATATGAAAATAAAATTTCTACCTTATATAATTGAATCTTAAAAAATAGTTGAAATTTTAATTTCTCTCAACTAATCTCATCGATGAGAAGAATAGATCAATAATTTGTTTATATTATGTACAAGATATTACAGTTATTATTTTTCACTATAATAACCACTTATTGCAGCTTATCTTTTGCATATAGTTCACAAGAAAAAACAAATGGAAAAATCAATACTAACGAGTTATTAAAATCATATCTCGAACTCTCCGCTTTGAAACACAAGGTAATTTCGGAAAATATTGCTAATGTGAATACTCCAAGCTATAAAGCAAACGATATAGACATAACAAACCAATATAAGAATCTTCCAACAAATAATAAATCTGGAAGAAAGGCTAGACTCTCTTGCACATCTAGCAAACATTTATTGCCATCAAAGGATGAAAATAGAAAATTTTTAATTCACAAGTTGCAAAACCCTTACGAAACTAAAAATAATGGGAATAACGTATCTTTAACACAGCAAAATATAAAATTATCACAAAATAGAAATGATTATAATACGGCTTTAAAAGTATATAACACAAGCAATTCTTTGTTTTTATCAGTAATTGGTAAATAGATATGAATAGGAAATTGCAAATATTTTTCATCATATTTTTATTCTGGACTAACATGCATCATGCTTTCGCAGATAGCCTCCAGCAATCAGCCGAAATTGCATCATATGGTAGCAGAATGCAGTCTGAGAGACTAAAAATTGCAGCTGAAAACATGGCAAATGAGAACTCAACTGGATCTACTCCCAATGAAGATCCATATCGTAGGAAAATTGCCTTTGTAGAAAATAAATACGATAGAAACGCACGCTCTAATCTTGTCAGAGTAAAGAAAGTTACTACAGATAATTCTGAATTTATTATGAAATATGAACCACATCATCCAGCTGCAAATGCAGAAGGGTTAGTGAAATACCCTAACATCACTAGGGAAATTGAAAGAGCAGATGCAGCAGAAGCTCAAAGAGGATATGAGGCTAACTTAAGCATCATCGAAGTAACTAATACTTTAATGAATAAAACTATAGAATCAATGGGGAAATAAGTATGACGATTGATAATATAGGGTTAGTAGCACATCAAAGCTATTCTGAGATTCAAAATAGACCAAAGTTAGATATAAATAACACTCCCTTAGTAAATGCAGCAAAATTTCATAATGAAGTTCATCGTCAATTTAACAAATTTGCTCACATGTCTCCTCAGCAGATTTTGAGTCATATAAAGAATGTTAAGCAATCCAGTAATGTAGCTACTATATCACAGAATAATTCTAACAGTGGTGTAGTTGATGGTACATTACGCTCAATGAAAACTAAGCTAACAACTCAAGAGCAGGTTGTTAGAAAATCCCTAATTGGGGAAGCGTCTCTTGTTGAGTTATTAACTGCAACAACTGAAGCAAAAAATAATATGGATATGATGGTCAAAATTAGGGATAAATTCCTAGAAACTTTTGATAAAGTAATAAATATGAATATTTAATTCCTGAAATTTATAAAAAAGGTCAAAGACATGTCTGAAACTATAAATATTATTCTACTCGTGCTATGTGGCTTTGCTGCTTTATTTATGATTAAGAGAGTGTTTTTTGGCGCACAATCATCAAAACAGAGAGTAGCCACAAAAGACCCTGCTGCTCAAGAAGTATATGAGAATTATAAAAGTAAAGATGACGATGAAGAAAAAAGCTTAACATTACAAGAGAAGATAGAATTATCTTGGGAATTTTTAACAAAAATTGCAAATCAAGTTATAGAGCGATTCTCAAGATCTGATAAAGAAGTGATATATAAAAGTGGAGAAATATTCAACAAACATGGAATGCAATATCAACATAATGTTAATCAAGAAGTAGTTATAGGAAAACAAACTGCTTTATCTAAAACAAAAACTCAAAGTAAGGATAAAGAGCAGTCTATATCACGTTAAGATATGACAGCAAAACTAAACTGCGTTTATATAATATTACTATGTAAAAATTCTCCAACCTGTCTTTCCGTAAGCGACCTTCACCCCCAGGGAAATTGCATGAAGGTTTAGTTAACGAATTCATATTTAATACAGAGTAAAAATCTCTGCAACTCTTTTATTGTAAGGACTGCAGGGCTTTGCGCCGAACGGCTTTTCTTATTCATTGTCAAAATAATATAGAATTATAGAATATGAGCGCAAAATGCTTTATAAAATACTAGCATTATTGTTGTTTATTAGATAAATATTCTAAAAACGCAGCAAGCTCTAATCCTTATACAGTAAAGCTTTATACTGCTATTGGTAAATAAATTAATCTCATGCAATTGCCCTGTGTCAATGTCAATTAAAAGTGTACCAGTGATTTGCGCCAAAAGTGTACCACCTGTCTAGCGACAACTATAATTGCCGGTCACCGACAACTATAATTACCCAATTTTAGTTATAAAAAAATCACATTATTTTACATCTTTTTTCTCCATATTTTTTGCGCTTGTTTTTGTTGTTTTATTCGAATGATTTTTTGCAAGTTTTGCAGCATTCATTCTATAACTTTCGGTATTAAGCTCAAGAATAGTAGCGTGATGTACTAATCGATCTATTGCAGCAGTAGTTGTCATCTCATCTTGGAATATTTGATTCCATTTAGAAAATACTAAATTGCTTGTAATCACTAAACTTCGTTGCTCGTAACGCTCAGCAAGAAGTACAAATAGCAGGTCAGATTCTTCTTTTTTGTAAGGAATATAAGAAATATCATCGATCACTAATACTTCATATTTATCTAAACGCTTGATAAAATTATTTAGATCTAGCTTGCTCTGTGCAACTAGTAATTGTTGCACTAAATTCGCTGCGCTTAGGTACAAACACTTTCTAGCCTGCATGCACCACTCCCTTGTCAAAGCCATTGCAAGATGGCTTTTACCTGTGCCAGGGTTACCAAAAATTAGAATATTATCCGATCTATCAATAAAATCTCCTTGCTGAAGGTTTTCCAGCAAGCTTGGCGATAGGTTTGGTATTCTCGTAATATCAAAATTCTGTAGAAGCTTATCACGAGGTAACTTTGCGTGTCTTAGAAATTTAGCGACCGTTTTGTTTCTACGCGCCTCAATCTCAATAGATGCTAAATCTCTTAGGTAGTCAGTATGACTTTGGTTATTCTTTTCGGCATCTATTGCCATGGCTGAGTAAACTTGACTCATGGTTTCTAGTTTTAAACTCTCTAACATTCCAGTTATATTACTCATATGACCACACCCTTAAGCTACTAATTCTAGTAAGGAGTCATATTGCTTTACCACAGGCTGATCAACATAAACCTCAACCTTTGCTTGTGACTTGATATACAATAATTCTTTAACCCTATTTACAGTTGGAATAATTTTGTCTTCCATCAAAATGGATATAGCCGCCTCGACTTCGCTTTCGCTATTTATAGCAGCAATATGTAGTATTTGCAGATACTGTTTTGTCCCGTTAACTGGATAAGTTTTAATTAGCTTGTCATATAATCTGCGAAAAACAACACTTGGAAATAAATGCTCTCTTATATTGATAATTTGTAAAAGCCCCAGGTTTACGCACTAAGCCAGCAATTATATGTCTATAATTAATTACTGCATTTGCCTTTGACTTATCTATTTTATAGTACAGGAATTTGAAAGTTTTTGCAGATAAGAAATTTCAAACTTATTGAAAATTTCCATAAGTAAATTAGCTCAATTTATGAGTCAGATCACTTGATAAGTAAAAGATAATTTCAAAAATACTCTGAATATTCTCTGCTTTTGTTCAATTCTGCGCCACTAGATACTACCTTACGGTTTTCGGAATATTGTCTACTCCGAATTATTAATCATGTGATTAATATGAAGGGTGAGAAGTGGAGGCGGTAATCCGTAATATACTTGCCTTAGTCCTAGCTGAATATTGCAATTTGGGCATGCTAGAGGATCTTTGTTAAACCTCAAAATTAGCATCATACGCCAAGTGACAGTTCTTACAATTTTTGGTACAACTTGTTTTATTGCTTTATATACAAGTGGTAATTTTTTACCTCTTGTTCTGTTGGATAAGAAGCCATAATAACGAATCATTTTAAAATTACGATCAGGTATATGCCTGATTAAACGTGCAATCGAGTAGAGAGTTCCCTTGCAGAAACTCCCTCTCACACCACCGTACAAGCGTTGTCGCATACGGCGGTTTTAGACTTATATTTCACAAACTCCTCGAGAAGAGAGAACAAACCAATACCCTTGAACCAATTTAAATTTAGCGCCTTGTGAATAATAGGATTAAAAGATTTAACCCACCATCCTTTCTCCGAGCAAGCCAGACGCCAGCTTTGATTCTGACTGATTCCACGCTGACTCAGGAAGGTTTTGATAGAATATTTTCTTTTCCGTTGTTTTAATCTAAAACATCGCAACCTTCTACGAATCCAACAGTCCAGAGATTTCATAACTGTACGAAAGCTAGTGCACTTAAAGGGTTCTGCCGCATCTGTTGAAGATAGTTGTCAAACCCACGCGAATCTTAGATTTTAGGCATTATGATGCCATGAGCATTTTAAAATTCTCAAAAGCATAACGATGAGTATCTGCTCCAGTAATTTGTCCTTTTTGTATCATGCGAATATTTTCAATACCTGTGATGGTAATTTTAGCGGATTGAAAGTTTTTGAAGCCCAACATAGGCTTAGTTCGCTTCTTAACAAATCTATGATCTTGTTCTACAATGTTATTGAGATATTTGTTCTGCCTAACCTCAATTTGCTCATCTTCTTCTAGATCTTTGTTTACACTATCAAGTGCTGAGATATTGCTTCCACTCTTGTCGATAGCTATCTTCTCTGGACGCTCATTGTTTTTAAGGGCTTTACGAAAGAAAGCCTTCGCTGCCACCTTGTCCCTGTGTTTTCGAAGCAGAAATTCGATAGTATTACCAAGCGAATCAACTGCCCTGTAAAGATAAACCCATTCTCCATTTAGCTTAATATATGTTTCATCCATGCGCCAGCTAAGGCTCACGGGCTTCTTTCTTTTTCTGACTT
>Ga0206126_10004697_pt1 | contig 13004 bp, 5 predicted proteins | sample Helgoland_Spring_5_FD_148621 | JGI IMG/M metagenome (GOLD analysis project Ga0206126, IMG submission 148621) | Pelagic subsurface seawater microbial communities from Kabeltonne, Helgoland, North Sea - Helgoland_Spring_Bloom_20160412_1 | ecosystem: Environmental > Aquatic > Marine > Epipelagic ...
GAAGGCCTATGTTAGTCGGCGGTACGTTGTCCAACACAAGAAGGGCAAGTCGTTGCGTCAAAACGCAGTTCAACACCCTCCACCGAACGCCGCTAACCCCGATACAACAAGACCAACTCACATTGGTGTCAAATCGAGCAAATCCAGACCGAAAATAGCCGTCCCTACACACAATCACGCTGGACATACTGTCCCAATTAATGATTCTCACCAATTAGTCTCAAACAGTTTACCTGTCTGTGTTCTAATTTTGGCATGTGATCGTCCGAAAGAGTTGGACATAGCTTTGACTTCATGGAGCAAATTATCTGGATTACCAGTCACGATCTCAATGGATTGTGAAAGCCACGAGTCCGATGTGGTTGTGTCTGATTGGCTCAGCAAACAACCTTTATGGTCAAAAATGGATTCGTTTCAACGCTTAATAAAAGAACCATCATCAGAAGAGACCATCACTCGCCATTGGGTCTCTGCACTGACGATAATGTTTCAGCGCCCCGAATGTGACTACGTTATTTACGCCGAGGAGGATCACATTGTATCTGACGATTTCTTTGATTCTGCAAAAACGCTCATTTCAGCATTTGACACGTGTCCAACATGTTGGTCTATGAACATGGGATGTCATCGTGACTGTTGGGGTAAACGAGAAAATAATCCATCGGCCGTAATCCGTATGGAATCTGGCAACATGGGTGTCATCTATACCAGAGAGGGGTTTCAAACGTTTATGAATCACATTGATACGTTTTGTGACATGTTAGGCAATTGGGACAATAATGTACACACTATGGCGGCGCTTGGTCATATAAAACCACACTCGCTAACTTTTTTGCAGCCTCGTATTCACCATTTGTCGACATGTCATTCAAGTCGGACCGGTGTAACACATAATAGGAACTGTGATTGGTCAAAAGAAACTGTGGATTTCTTCTCAAAAGAGCGTCGTTTACATGAACCCTTGGTAGATAGAGGTGTTGCGTTGTTCAGACCAGGTGCTAAAACCTACGCAAGAGCCCCTGCTTTGACCAAGCAGAGATGTTTGGCCGCGGCTTCAGCCACTGTACCTGAGCCTGAGCCTGAGCGAACAACTATAAAACATATGGCGTCAATCACTTTGTCTGAACCTGTCGACAAAACCGTCAGTATAGCAGCTGTGGTACATATACGACTTTATGAAGAAGATAAAGCTCAATTGGGGCGCCAAGAAATGTCAGAATGGATGGATTATATGCGCTATGCAGGCGTATCACATTTTCTCGTATATGATAACGGAAAGGACGCGTCGGAGCAGTTTGAAGACATCATAGAACCTTTGGAAGATGCTACATACCATTTGTGGAATAAATATCAAAGCGACGCACCACAGCAAGTATGGTGGGCTGATAAGTTAGCGAGTTATCAACATGCGGCAGATAATTATCGCCAGTATCCATGGCAAATTGCGTTTGATATAGATGAAATACCATATTCCCCACGAGATACAGAGCCTGGATTTTTAAGACGTCTTTTGAAAGAGTACTCTGAGAAACACCCACGAGTATCTGAATTTTCGTTCAAAAATTACGGTATGCTTGGCGAATTTACAAAAAATGGTCATTACTTTGGAAGATATACACTCAGAACCAAGGCACCGTTAAATAATTTAGTAAAGCCTATTTACAAGCCATCTTGCATAAAGGCGGCGTTTCATCATAACCAATTGACTTGTGGGACAAACTATAATTTCGATAGCAAAGATATTCGTATGAATCATTATTGGGGAGCTCGTTTACAAGGATTTGTGGGTCCATTGTCGGAAGATATACAAAAAAAGACTGTTGAAGATTTGGGTCTATTACCAATATTGAATCGTATATACGAGGATGCGATTGAAATTCCAAAACAAAAAATAACAATATTTACAATGACATCGCCTAGACCCAGTCATCCAAATATTGATATCATCAATGAAACGCTACATTCCATGTATTATTACTATCCAAACTGGGTAGATTTCAAACATTATATTGTGTTGGATGGATGTCCTACCGAAGTTTCATTTTGGGAAAGTAAGTGGTGTGGTAATTACAAACCGTTTTACAATGCGCTCACGACAGAAATTTCTTCGCGTCCATACTTTGCAAATATTCAAATAATTCAACCAGAGTCTTGGTCAGAACGCGTGGGATTAACTGCAAGCATTCAACATGCATTTCGAACAACCAATGTGCACGCTTCAGATGTTGTCTTTTTGCAACAATCGGATATGCGTTTTATTTCGGGAGATGTCATATTAGATAATGTCTTATCCGATATAGAAACTATGTCTTTTCCATATATACGCATGAGTCTGAAAAAACATGCGTTGTTTTGTCATTTTTCTGACCATAATCATTTTGCAAAAGCAAGTCTATATTATGAAAAAATATTCCCTAAAATACAAAAACCTTCATCAGCACCGGAAGACTATTTAAAATATTCTTCTTATAAAAAACCTTGTCCGATTATTATACCAGGTGAAATTATAGAACATTTGGATGGTATGGGAACATATGACGGCATGAAAGCCATGAGGCCATCCAATTGGAAACATACATGGTCAATTGACAGTCATTCTGGTCAACTGTCCAAAAAGTCCAACCCAAAAATCGCTAACCCCGATACAACAAGACCAAATCACATTGGTGGCAAATCGATCAAGTCCAGACCGAAAATAGCCGTCGCCATCCCCACCTACAACCGCGCTGGATATGTTCAACTGTGTGCCGCCGCCCTGACCAAGACAATCCCGTCAAATGACGTCTGGATCTTCGACGACCATTCTACCGAGTATACGGCGGGCGATTTGCAGAAATGGTTTGGTAGTCACTCCGTCCAACGAAATGCGAAACGCTTCAAGGCCGACAAACAGGCCCGACATATTTTGGAGTGGTTTGTCGGCACCGATTACGATTGGTTGATCACGCTCGATTCGGATTTAATTGTGCGGCCAGATTGGCTCGAATTGTTGCGGGGGATGCTGCCCCACACACAGGGTGTCATGTCTTTGTACCATTCAGGCAACCCCAACCATCCAACTCTGCATTGCGACCCAAATTTGTGCGAGATGAAATCTTTGGGGAACGCCGGTGTGGCCTGGTCCAAGGTGCTGGCAAAAAGAATGTTGGTGGGCATGACTCAATCGGACGGGTTTGACTGGGGATGGACGGAATGGCTCCAAAAGCAGAAGATACCGCAGTACGCCGCCAAGGATTCGCTGGTGCTGCATGTCGGGATGCACGGAACGTGGGGCGCGGATTCGAAGCGGGAAAAGTCGGTGGGATTTCCAATGGACAAGTTGTCGCCGGATGTGCGTGGGAGAGCAGAACTGTTTTTGAAAGGGATGTAAAATTAAACATCTATGATGTAGACATTCATGCGCGAAACAATGGTGAGTTGTGGGCAGTGTATAAACCCGAGTGGACTGTCGAGCGTTTATGCTCGGATGTGCATGGGTTAACGTGGGAATGTCATACAGAAAGGAAGGACGCGCCGTTGCAAGCCAAGTTTTGGCCGATGCCGACGATGGCGTGGTTGGCCTCTTCGTCTGACCGGATGACATGGACGGGCGCGCAACCGACAGGTGTGGGATTTCACGAGGGTGCGCTTGTGCTCATGTTGGATAGGCGTGGCAACCAAGACGATGCGCGTGGTCTGGGACAAGGAATTACAGATTCAAGGCCAGTGGAGATGCGTTTTGGTGTGTTGATGGAAGGAGAACATTTAAAAGAAAGGGCGTCGGAGAAGGCGCTGTTAATACGAAATTGGATGTTAAACCCTACGATAGAATTAAAATAAAGTTATTCAGTTGATAATTTAATCGTTGCTCCTCCATCTACGACTATATTTTGACCTGTCCACGAATCAGGCCCAGTCACTACAGTATATGCCACCGATGCAATATCAAGAGGTTCACATATCTTCTTTGTTAAATGTTTGTCCGCGAGTTCTTGAAGCGTTTTCGATTCTCTTTGTAGTCCTGCAGCCAACATAGGCGTGTTTACAGCACCAGGAGATAGAGTGTTAACCCGAATACCTCGTTTCGAAAATCCCATGGATAAAGAACGTGTCATGCCGACAATACAAGCTTTGGACATGGCATATAAACTTATTTTTTCGGAAGTTTGTGTAGCATGGACCGAACCAATATTTAGAACACTGCCTCGATTTCTAGATAATAGTTCTGAACATTCTACCGCTAAAAAATAAGCCATCTTCACATTGCAATTGAAAATAGTATCATAGTCATCGAACGAATACTCGGTATCTTTCTGACAAATTTGAACAGCCGCATTATTTATAAGACAGTCAAGTCGTGGTATCGTTTTTACAAAATTTGTAATGTCTGCCTGTGAACGAGTTAAATCTATATTTTCAAAACGCGTTAATATATTTTCAAGTTCTGGTGAGGGAGGTACAATATCTGTTCCAATCACATCCCATTGGCACCCTCTAAAATATTCGACAAGTGCCGAACCAATCCCTCCACATACTCCGGTTATCCAAACTGTTTTATTTATGTTTTGTCTAATATTGAACGATTGAAGTGCATTTGTCCAATCGTGTTCTGTGTCAATGTCATGCGATTCAGAACACGGTACTTTAAAAATCATGGGCGTTTTTCCTATTCTACGTTTGTGCTTGTACAACGTTTCTGCTTTGAAAATGTAAATACATGAATTTTCTTCGTACAGCGGTTCTAAATCTTGCGTTTGGATAAGATTTTCAGGGTCATGATTAACAGGCTCGGATTCTTTATTATACAGACGCGTTTTCCATTCGTTGACACCGAACAAAGAGTCGTTTTCAGACGCTGTGAATTTTTGAATAGCCCGTTCAATTGTTTCTGGTGTTAACAATGGATTTGTGGAATGTGTTTGTAAAAGTACTTGTTCGGGAGGCATGCCCATGTCTTGAATTAGAAATGTCAATATGTTGTTCATAGATACTGTATCTCCGTGTAGTTCGTCGGGTCTCATATGTATCTGTACATCTGGGAAATGTTCTAATACTTTATGCGCTAAAAACCCGCTGTCTGTATCGACAACAACTTTTTCAACCGATTTACATTCATACAAGGACTGAATAATATGATAAAAAAGCGGCTTGCCGTTAAAAAGTCTTATATTTTTATTGGGCACTCTGGAAGAGTGTATTTTCATCGGTACGATTGCGATGACCATGTTGTACTTTCAACGGTGCATCATTTATATTGTATATATCAAGTTTTATTTGTGGATTCGACCGTAATTTTCTATAAACACGTCCGTTAGCACTAGTAACAAAATATGTATTTGATAATATTAGGTATTTTGTTACCGGTTGTCAATGTCAATTTGGTCAATATATACAAAGACAGTATAGACAATACATTATTATTGCTATGTACTGAACTTCTCAAATGCGCTTTTGTATACTTGGTATCTAACCATGTTGTTCACAAATGTCCCTCCTACACGCCATTTAGATGGAAATTCGTTGTCAATTCTTTTTGTTATATGTTGACCAATACAATGGCGTGGTGGCTCATGCAAAATATAGATAAAAGTTCATTTTTTTTAGCTGCTCAGCATAAAATATTATGGGTTGTGACACTAAGTTATATTATACTTCGGAAAACATACAATATGAAACAACTATTAGGGGCATGTTTAGTCACGGCTGGTGCAATGGTGTCACAATTAGACGGTTTGGAACAATTGAATATGCACTATATGCACTATATTGTCATTATGTGTGTTATTTCCGCATTTTCGGGCGTGTGGATAGAACTTATGATGAAAAAAGACAGAGGAGAATTGAAAAAGCTTGAAAAGCTATACTACTATCTGAATGATAGTCTGCATATGTATATTTTGGGGCTGCCCTTTTACTTTTATTCTTATTGGCATTCGCCAAACAAACATAAATTAAACATCGAACTCTCATTTCTAATTTGCATTTCACATGCTTTGCAGGGAATAGTTATTGGTTCGATGTTTGTTTATTATTCTGCAGTATGGAGGTCTATTCAGTCAAGTTTTACCATAGTTGTACTGATGATTTTAGATTCACAACTGAAACTCAATTCGTTTGCCGGACTTTTTCTTATTATGTTGGGTTCATATTGTTGGTCTTTAAAAATACAATCGCGCCAATATACAAAACTTGAAACGAATGACAATCTAGAAGAAATAGAAAAAGAAAACGTTTAATAACTTTTTTTTAATGTACTGTCCTCGGTAGGAACGTGTTTGTAAATACTGTATGCGTTGTGTTCTGTATATAACCACAATACAAAATCTCTGCAATCTTTAATTTTTTGTTTTAGTTGTTGAATGGAAGCACAAGATTCCTTTTCTCTGGCAGACCTGACCGCCAGAATATCCGAATCCATATTATTCTCAGAAGTAAGAAACAATAATTCACAGGGCTCTTGATATAGAACGTTTACCCAATCAAACAACACAGAGACACGTTCCGAATGGAAATCTGAAGTTATAATGGTCAATGTTTTCCATTTGAATGGTATGATGTAGTTTGTAAATGCAAACCACGCGTTTCCAATAGTGTCGTAAGAACTCCATTCTTTTATAATATGTAGACTTTCAACGCCATTCTCTAATAAATAAGATGCACAGCTACTCGATTCGTGAATAACAAACCCATATTGATTCAATACGGGCGGTTTGTGATATGTACCACCTCCCAAGCAAAGTATGGGCCGGGGTGCTTGTCTATATAACGCAATGCACATGTCAAGTCTCTTTATTACCCATGGATTGGGCGAACCATCGGGTAATATACCACCGGCACATACAATAATAACGTTGGAATGATTTTCAGTTAATGTTTGTTTTTCCTTTTTTGCTATTGTGTCGTGCCATTTTTCCATCTTTTGCAGAGGTCCGCTTTTTAAATAGATGTTTACAATCTTTATGACAGGATTCTTTATGGAACATTTTAGTGATAAAGAAACGACGTTGAATACATAATTGATAACACATATTGTAATCCATTCTTTTATATTAATCAATACTTAAATACTTTTAATGTTATAAATGGATTATAAATTTATTCCTATCATTGCTCTATGTTTTGTGTTGATGAATGAAATAGACTATGAATAGTTTAAAGTATTGCACTTATATCATTTTGTGTTCTTACTGGTGTCAAATCTATTCTTTCGGTGGAAACTGTCTGGCCCTGTATTAACATTTCTTTAACTACTGCCGAAATATAGAATTTGCCATTGTGTTGTAACTCTTTCTTCAATACCGCGTTGGTCGCAGCTTCGACAAATCCGCGGCCGTTACAATAAATTAAATACAAATAACATATAATTAAATGGATTTATTTAAAAATTGTATCACTAAATCATTTGTTTTTTCAACGCCTTCTTGTGTATTTGAGGCATTGTGCGACCCCAAAATTAAGCGCGGGTGCGCTTGTACTGTTTGTTTTACAAGAGGTTCCTTTTCAAAGACTTCTAGAGCAGCCCCAGAAACATGTCCACTTTCCATAGCCGCTAATAAATCATCTTCATGAATTAAAGAGCCACGGGCAACATTCACGATGTAAACACCCCCTTTCATTCTGGACAACGATTCTTGACAAATAAGATGTTTGTTTTCGGGCGTAGCTGCACAAGAAAGAACAACAACATCAACATCACGAATGCCTTCATTAAAGGATACGGTATCTGCAATATATGGGTCTACGGGTACTACTGTCATGCCAAAAGCCTTGGCGCGTTTCCCGATTTCTTTGCCAATGTTTCCGTAGCCGACAATACATACTTTGCATGCCCATAACGAACGCCCGCGCGGTTTGTACCATTCACCACTGCGATTTTTTTCGTGAATTTGCATGAGTTCGCGCAGTCCACACACAATATACCCCATGGCAACGTCCGCCACTTCGTTATTGAAAACACCGGGGGTATTTGTAAAGGGCATATTTAACTCCTTACAAGCGGCGACATCCACATTATTTACACCGATGCCCCAACGAATCATTTTACGTAATTTGCCCGACTGTCCCAATTGAATCATTTCACGCGTGACCAATTCGTCGCCAATAACCCAAGCATCACAGGTCGGAACGAGTTCTTTCAGTGTTTCTTGGGAAACTTCTTGCACAAAATCAGGGACTATCCATTCAATACCATCTACTACGGATAATGTTTGAATCATAGGGGGACAAGTACACAATACACGCATTTTTTAAATAGATTTAAAGATTATTTATAAGCCGTACGACAGATGCTTGTAGTTGTTTATTTGGATTTTCAAACTTTTATTTTCAACTTTTTCCTGTGAAAACACATAATATGTCAGTCTGTGTAAAATGCGGAAGCTTCTGATAGAAATTTCGCCATTCTTCAAATCTACCAGGGCCAAAAGGAACACGTGCTTCCATCCATTGTAATCCGTTTGTCAAACTTAATAATTTTTCCGGATGAATCTCTCTATTCTTTATACGAATGACACTCGATGTAGAGAATAGATATTTATCCTCGAAACATACATAGTTATAACGCTCTAATAATCTGAACGTTTCCAAAGTCGACCCACTTGCGTGTTCGAAGTACACATATTTTATTCGACCACTTTGGAGAGCAACAAGGGCTCCTTTTAATACGTTCAGCTCGCCCCCTTGGACATCTATTTTTAAAAGAATTATCGGTCTGTTCGACGCCAAAGTATCCACAGTATACACCTTGGTTTTTTTTGTACACTCTCCTTTTTTTATAGCGCCGACAGCAGAAGTTCCCATGTCAATGTCTTTATTTTGGTCACCCACGTTTTTTTTATAAGTCTTAACAGTTGTCGCTCCTCCAAAACAAGCAAACCCTTCTGAATCACTAACGCCTCCCTTTACTAATGTTATTTGAGATGAAAACGGTTGCGTTTCCTCATAAAATTGTTTATAATTTCCCTCAAACGGTTCAATAGAAAGCACTTCGTGACCATGTTTTGCCATTTCTACAGATGTCCACCCGACATGTGCGCCCGCATCTATACATAATCCTTTTGGTTCGTCTTTCAACATGTCAAAGTATGTATCATTTTGAGAACATTCACCCAATGTCTTGATAATTGTTCCTTTTTGATGTGTTTTCGTTTTCGCCAATAAGCATTGATAAAAAGTATTGGTTTCTGAGAGCACCGTGATATCTTTGTAAACAACGTCCAGTGGGTCAAAAAGTGTATGTACTTCTTGTATAATTTCACTGGGTGATTTGTTCACCCAAGTCTCTTGCCGTGGATAATTTAACCAGTGTTTGGTCACTAAATCTTTTTGTGAGTGGCGTCCAGGGCGGTCAAACCACCCATTACGCCAGACGGTCTCCAAATCGGTAGGTACTATATTCTCAAATTTTCCCAAATAACGGTTGTGAACAGCAATAAAATTATACCAGTCTACATCGACAATTGTAAATCCGTTCATACTCAATAAATCGTACATAGCTTGCACAGATGCACCATATTTTATTTGCAAGTGTGGCGGACGCGAACTTGTTAGAGTCCATTTGAAATCTTTGAAATATTTCAAATGAAAATGAACGCCTGGTGGAAAAACAGGGTTCAGCTCACCAAAAAAAAGGTCGGGCTGTCTTAACTTCAAAATACTTTCGTAAACATCATAATCGTATGAATCAATATCCACTTTCAAAATCCCAATTTCCTTCGGAACGCTGTATTTTGTCAATATTTCTTTTGCATTTGTTGGATTTATCGCGTCCGATATTATCGTTCTTGTCGGGTTCTGTGAAGGGGTTTCGCGAGGGTCTATTGCCAACCCCTTCCAATTCTGTAAATATGATAATTCGGAGCCAGCCACAGAGCCAATGTCGATGTAATAACGATTCGTAATTCCCAAAAAATTCACCAATGTCGAACTCTTCACGTGGTTGGTTTTAGATGCAGAGTGACCCTCGAAATTCCACATGGGTTCTTTCAAATATTCGCCGATATGTTTGTATGGACAATTTGTCTTACAACCCGTCGAAAACGACGTTGATTCTTTTATGGTGTATTCATTGGTGGATATTGCCGGTGTTGTCGTCTTCGCATCTTTCATCGACTTTATTTTTTCAAACACTGTGCAATGTCCATCAATAGTTGCATCTATGATTTGCCGCCCGTCTTTTTCATATTCGTCGCGTGCAATTTTGTAATGTTTTTCGTTCTGTTTCAAATCGGCCAAGTGCCATTGATTACCTTTGAAATATGATGAATCAAAATGATTTGGGTCATCGCCCTTCATTGTTTGCATAGAATTCGGAGCACCTTGTTGTTCAAAGTAATGGTCCATACCAACAATGTAAACCGTTTGACAGCCTTTAATATAAAGAATTTGAAGTCCCACATAAGTGACTGTCCAGCCTTCATTCATTGTGTTAAGTGTGTGTGAAAACACTGGTCCACCCGACTTAAAAAATTTAATGTCTGACTCAGTGGGAAATTTATTCTTGCGACTTATAGTGACAAACTTTTCAGTTGATGCGGATATTTTTTTCAAAATTGGGTCTACAGACTGTTCGGCCACTAAAGGATTTACAACAACATATGCATTCAGTGGCAATGCATATTTGTTAAGGCCCAAATAAATCTTATTCATGCCTAAAACATAGTCCATGTCGTCTATGAAATTCCAGCTTTGTTTGTTTAAAGACGGGCCATTTGCCACCAATAAACATTTCTTTAGAATCGAAGGCGGTGCGGGCGTCTTTACAATAAGAGATTTTTCACATTTTAAGGTTTTCCACGAATCCTTTAATGTTTTTGACAACGAATTCCAGGAGTTTTCTTTAATTTTACGCTGTATATATTCACAATTTTGTTTGAACTTGGTTGAACCAAGTAACCACGCCTCAATCTTTGCGGCACCCTTCTCCAATTCACCGCTCAACAATTGCGCCTCTTGATGCTGCACCTCGTAGCGTGTTCCATGCTTGTGTATATGGTGTTTGACAATCCAATCCATCATCTTGGTAGACCTTTGTAGACCATATACTTTTGATATCCAATCGTCAATCCACCACGCAGAGAACACATCCGGATAATAGTGTTCGAAGATATCGAGGTGCGTGCGATGCACCATGTCGTGCGTCATAATGGCGGCGTTACCCTCGTGACAACTCGGCCCGACCATACCCACATTTGGAGGGTCATATGACGCCAATTTGGCGACGGCCTTTGACACCCAATCGGACGTCACAAACTCAGAATCGTCGTTTATTCTTACAAAATATTCAGCTCCGTCATTATACGCCGCCCGCATCATCGGATTAAACGGAATTTTGTGTTCGGGGACGTCGTAAAACCCAATATGAACAGAAAGCCAATCGGGCGTCCTTACGTTGTTCTGATTGTTTAACCAGAACTGGTCGTCGTGGTCGGCCGCCAGATAAAGACGTAAGTCATATTTCGAACGGTCAGCGACCGATATCGTCTTCTCGATCGACGGTATCAACAGTTGTTGAAGAACAGTGTCGTCAATCGAACGCCACGTTGATTTGGAACGCGTTGCAGCGCAGATGGCAATCATCGGCTTATGTACCTCGGGCACATTTTCTACGGGCTTCGGTTCCGGGACCATCACAGATTTTATAGGGTTGTCATTGTCGTTCGACGCACAAAGTCCAAATAGTTGCTTGGACGGTGTACACACATCGGGGTAAGCACCCGATGCAAGGGTGCTGGCTTCGCATGGTGTCGCGTTGCCCATAAGGTACGGGAACCGCGTAGGTTCGTCGGTTAGTAGACGCGGTATTGGCGACGTGTCCGTCGGGGAGCGCTTGGACCGAGCGCGATCGTTTCCACAACATGGTCGAATCCCCACTCGATACTTTGAAAAGTCAACCCACGGATGCTGCACGCGTGTGCGTGCATCGCTGTGTGCCCACGAGATGCCCCCACCTTCTGAGACGGACAATTCTTTGCACATCCATGCGATTGGTGAAAACGTACCGCCCATGTTAAATCCTATTCCTTTGTGCAATGCCGACGATGCGTGATTTGGGTTCTTCGCTTGGGACAGAGACCAAGCCAACGGGATTGCCCCACTGCGAGACTGATACGGTCCACGCGGTTGGGCATAAACGCCGTTGAAAAAGGTATACATCGACGACGGCGATGCGATGCCCTCCACGGGACTCCGTGTCAACGATTCCAATGCTTCACGTGACCAGAACTCATCGACGTCCCCGCTCAACACTACCAGTGGTTTGGAACCACGATATTCACGGACCATACTCATTCCTTGCTGTCTTGGAACATTTTCGTTCAGCCATTCGTCCGTCCTTTCATCCAATCCATCATGGTCATGACGCTTGCCTTCAACTACCTTGTAGACAATTCGATCCGCTATTGAAGCAAATCTATTCCGATACCGTTCAAAAAACAACGGTTTTGGAGCCCCGCGTTGCGTCGTCGTTGACTCCACCACAATAAAGAGATCCACGTACGGAGCATGCTCATATAACCGGATTTCCAATACATCGATGTCGTACGCCACCATGACGACGTCAACCACGAATACAGGGCGCGAGGGTATCGCAGACGCAAATTCCAATGGCGTTGCACTACCACATGATATCCACGGTGTTGCATACTTCATAAATTCATATACAACACTGGTACTTGCGACACCTTTTCCATATGTTCCTATTTTTTGTTTGCCCATCGGGAACAATCCTTCAAACCACGACTGCGACGCCGGATTCCACGAAGAAACCACTTTTTGTTCGGGAACCAGAACCTCTTGTCTGGGCTCCGGTTCAGTAACTTCTTGTTCAGTAACCTCAGAGCCACTGTTCAACGACGACCGCAACATCGTCGCATTCGATTCCCAAAACACGCGTCCGTGCCAGATTTCTTTGATTTTGCGCCGACTAGGCGGGTGATGTCTTGCCACGATAAGTAACATTATTGACACAAAAGCAGCAACCAGAACAACAACATTCTTGTGAGGAATCATGTATTTGTTCTGGTTAC
>Ga0206126_10004699_pt1 | contig 12997 bp, 13 predicted proteins | sample Helgoland_Spring_5_FD_148621 | JGI IMG/M metagenome (GOLD analysis project Ga0206126, IMG submission 148621) | Pelagic subsurface seawater microbial communities from Kabeltonne, Helgoland, North Sea - Helgoland_Spring_Bloom_20160412_1 | ecosystem: Environmental > Aquatic > Marine > Epipelagic ...
CCTATAACAGGTCAGCCACAGGCAACTTACATGAGGAAATTTCGGCATGATTACCGCATTCTACGGTGCTCTCTTGGGCCTGTTTTTCACCATTTTGACCCTTCGGGTTTTGGCGTTACGGGGTATTACGTCTCTGAAATGGCTGGCTTTCAACAATTTTGGAGCGCAGGCGCTCGACCGTTCCGTGCGGGCGCATGGCAACTTTATTGAATATGTCCCAATGGTTTTGCTGATGATGTATTTTGCAGAGGCCGCAGAGCTCTCACCGCTGCGGCTTCACATCACAGGGACAACGCTTTTGCTGGGGCGTGTCATGCACGGGATTTGCTTTGGGTTTCTCGAGTTTAACATGCCGCTCCGGTTTGGCGGTATGGTGCTGACGCTTTTGGCTTTGATCAATATTTCAGTGAGTCTGCTGATCGTGGCGCTCTAGTGGGATCTATCAATCTGGGGCAATAAGGCCCAAACCACGCAGATAAATGCCCATGCCGCTTTCCAGCAGTTGTTCAGGTGGAAAGGGGCTGCGTCCACCCGGTGCGTCGCGGGCAAACAGCTCGACCACCCCATGGCTCAGCGCCCAGATATGGGCGGCAAACATCTGCGGTGGTGGGCGTTTCTCGGCTGGGATATTCTTACTCAGCTCCACTGCCGCAGCTTGCAAAACCTTTTGCGCCTCCATTGCGGCCTGGTTGAGCTCGGGGCTGCGCTGAAGCGGTAGACCACTTTCAAACATAGCGACGTAATGGCCGCGGTACGCGCGGGCAAAATCCAAATAAGCCCGGCCCGCCGCCTCAAAGGCACGAAGCGCGTTGGGTTGCCCGCCATTATAGGCCGTTTCCATGCGCTCGGCAAAAATGCCAAAGCCTTGTAACGCCACCTCAGCAATCAGGTCCTCGCGGCCCTCGAAATGGCGATAGACGGCGGCGGGTGTGACCCCGACATTTTTGGCCGCCTCCGATAGGGTAAAGCCAGTTGGGCCCTTTGTTTCAATCAACAAAAGCGCAGCATCCACCAAAGCTTGACGCAGGTTGCCGTGATGATATCTGCGTTTATGCATCATTGATCCGATCCACCTTCGCCCAATTGGGCAGGGTTGCAGTACTCAAAGTCTAGCGGCCTATCGCATTGCGATCAAAGGGCGTTGTCTGGTAGATTTCATTGATCCAATTACCATACAGAAGATGCGCATGCGAGCGCCAGCGGTTCAGGGGCGTTTGGCTTGGATCATCGCCTGGATAATAATGACCTGGAATGTTGATTGAGGTGCCATTGGCGATGTCGCGATCATATTCCTGTTTCAGCGTATTGCTATCATATTCAAAATGATTGAACAGATAGAGCGCATGATGGGCGGGATCCTCGACCAAACAAGGACCGGTCTCGCTCGACCCAAGCAGGGTTTTGAGACCCGACACAACGGCAATTTCATCCTGCTTCATCTCTGTCCAGCGGCTGACGGGCACCACGAAATCATCCGAAAACCCACGCAAATAAGGCGAGGAGGGATCTAGGTTTTGATGTCGAAAACAGCCAAAAGCCTTTTGCGGCAAATCATGTTTTTTCACCCCATGCAGGTGATTGATCATCGCCATGCCGCCCCAGCAGACCCCCAAGGTGGCATGCACATGGCTTTGCGTCCATTTCATCACCTCCACCATTTCGGGCCAATAGGTGACGTCTTGGAAATCCAAATGCTCAATCGGCGCACCGGTGATGATCAACCCATCAAATTTTTCATCCCGAACCGCGCTGAAGGGTTTATAAAATTGCTCCATATGATCGGAGGAGGTGTTTTTTGTTTGGTGGCTCGTCATCCGCAAGAGGGTGAGTTCAATCTGCAACGGGGTGGCCCCGATGAGGCGGGCAAATTGATTTTCCGTCTGAATTTTGAGCGGCATGAGGTTGAGCAATGCGATGCGGAGCGGACGGATGTCTTGGCGATCCGCCTGGCTGGGGTCCATGACCATCACGCCTTCGGCGCTCAGAACAGCGTGGGCGGGCAGATTTGCGGGAATCTTAATTGGCATAAGGTTCAGTCCTCGCCGCCATTGGATCGCGGTGCTGCGGCGCGGTGGTCTAGGGTCTCGGCCACCAGAGCTTCGAAATCCTGCGGCGTCTTTAAATTTTGCACATCATTGGCTTGGAGCGTAATGCCCCATTTGGCCATTTGCGCATACCGTGGCTGACGGTGTGCCATGGCGCGCGCATAGGTCCAGCGGATGAAATCATCGGGGTTCACCTTATCGGGCTGAACGCCTGTTTCACGCTGATAGTCCGACCAACATGTCATGAGAAATTCCGGCTGATAGCACATCGGTTTTGGCGCCAAATCAAAGCGCCGCACCAATTCGGCCGTGTGATCCTCGCTGCCGGCAATCCAGATCATCAGCAGGTTTTCCGATAGGGCGGTTAAAATCGGATCCGCCGCATCCCAAGGATCGACAACTTCACAAATAGAGCCGCCACTGTCGCAGATAAAGTTGTCATACCCATAAAGATCACTGGCCCGCTCAATGAAGTGAGGCGTATCCAAAAGCGCGGCGCGCTCGGCAGCGTGATGTTGCGCTTGGCGGTTGCAATAATCATCAAATGGAATGCCGCCCTTTGATACATCGCCCGGTTTTCCCAAATATGTGGACAGCGGCGCAAGGTTCTCAAAGGTAATATTCGAGGACATAGAAATAGAATCTGACCGCAATAACTCAGCCAAAAAAGGCACAGCCATAGCGGCTTTCTTAAAATTATCTACAATGTGCTCGCCCATGTAGCGCGTGCCAATGCGATAATCTATGGAGTAATGAAACCAATTCCCCCGATGGCGCAGCATGGAAGAAATGTAAGTTTTTCCGAGGCCCGACATGGCAAACAGAAGGGCTTTTTTCTGTTTGGCTTCGGTCCATTTTGCGCCGTCTTCATAGATCATGGCTCTTATTCCCTAGCTTCTGCTCTGTCATAAGCCAATATGGTCGGTTGGAAAAGACCTTGCACTAGGCTTGGCGCTTTAGATTTAGGTAATTGGCGAGTAAAATCAATACAGCTCCAAGAACCAGATAAAGATCCAAGCTCTCACCATAGAAAACAACGCCAATAACCGCAATTAATGGCAGTCGGGCAAAGTCCACGGGCATCACCAGACTGGCGGGCGCTAAAGAGAGAGATTTGGTCATGCAAAAATGTGCGGCCAGCCCAGCGGCCCCAATCAGTATGAGCCAAGGAGCCGTGGCAACAGAGGGCAGGGCGATGTCCCCATCATAGCCGGCGCAAAGCAATCCAAAAAGAATTTGTAGCCCTGTGAGAAAGAATAATATTTTGGTCAATGAGTTTTGCACCGTCAGCTTACGGGTCAAAATCGCCGCGCCTGCAAATCCAATGGCCGCACAGGCCGCGGCCAAAATGCCGATGTTTACCGCACCAATTTCGGGCCGGGCTACGATCAAAACGCCGATGAAGCCCAAGGCCGCAATCGCCAATTTGCGGAGGGTTAACCCTTCGCCTAAAAAGATTGGGGCCAAGAGTAACACCCAGATGGGTGAGGTGAACTCTAGCGCGAATAATTGTGCCAGTGGAATTAATGGCAGAGCGAAGAACCAAAGGTTTTGGCCGGTAAAGTGAAAGATGTTGCGCAGAAGGTGAAGGCGGAAATGTTTAAGGTCTATTTCGCCCAACGTGCCAACAGTTTTCGCCACGGCGAGGACAATCAAAAAGCCCATAATGGAACGATAGAACATGATCTCGAACGTATCGAGTTGGCCGGATATTGCGCGACCAGCAATGGCCATTGATGTGAACGAAAAAATAGCACCAATCATCCAAAGCGCGGCACGGCGGTTGTTCATTTTGCAAGCCTCTTACAGTCTGGGCCAACCCAATGATATAATTTTGCCCTACGCAAGCCACAAAACGAAACATCATCGTTCTGTAGCTTCAAACAGCATAGGGCGGAGAAAACCCCCGCCCTATTAAAACACCTTAGGTTTTTGGCGTGCGATTGCGGCCCTTGGCCACCACGCCTTGAAACATGCCGGCGGTGAAGCCAAATTCCTTACACAGTTGTTTGACCTTTTTGAGCGCTTCCGCGTTTCTTCGCTTCCTCCATCTGAGCTTCCAAATTGTCCATCTCAGATTTCAACTCACTATAAGTTTTCATAAAATACATTCCTTAAAATAAAGTGTAAACAGGGGGGCGCATTCTGAGCGCATGGTGGGGCCTGATGTGATTGTATTCCTTTAGCCATGTGTTGATCACAACTTTTGCCTGTTTGACACTATTGAACCATTCGGCATTATCAACGACTGATTTGTGATTGTGAAAGTATTGTGTAAGTACCTAATAAATAAAATCAATTACTTACACTAAAATAACTACTCCCACTCAGTAGCAACTAGGTTTTTATATTGTTTAATATCAATAGCTTATGGCTACCTAATAGCACGCGTGTAACAAGTGTGTAAGTCACCATTCACAATGCACGCTTTTTCTACGCTTGCGTACCTATTGCAATTCAATAGTTTACGCAATCATTTGTTGCACATTGTAAGACGAAGAACATGCTGAAACCAACACGTTCTTCTGTTCGTTCGTTCACTTGCTTTTTTGTGTCACTCGTCTACCAAACTGCGCTTGCTTCTCAATAAGCGCATCTAACTCACCAAGTTCAGCAGCCTCACGCACCTTAGCTAGCACATCAGCAACTTCTGCTTCGCTAGCTAGTTCGATGGCATTCTTACCTTTGGCAAACTCTAAAGGCTTGCTTCCATAGCGCACTACAAGATTTATCTTTCCATCAACACTAGCAGTCCACCAACGCTTAACACGCTTAGCCACTTCCACTTTGCGTTGGTTACCATGTTCGTCAGTAACCCATTTATGTTGCGTAGGTGTGTCGTCTTTATTAGCTGCAAGTTGGATTTGTTCATCAATCTTTGCAATCAGCTTGCGACGACGAACAGCGATAGGGTTGTTGTTTTGAAGTGGGTTAAAAGCAACGAAATTCAGTGTATCAAGTACAGTCATAACAGCCTCCTCATTAGCTAAAAGCATTGTGCTTTCAGACTTCGAAGGCTGTCATCCGAAGATTAATCATCTATGTTCAGAAACTTATCTAGCTTGGATACATCATCTTTAGATGCTGGTGCTGCGTCTCTGCCAATGTTGTGCATTGCACGTTCAACCACAGCTAACTTAACACTCTGCTTGCTTGTAAGTCTGCTGTCATCACTGAGCTTTCCATGACTACGTGATGTGACTAAGCGCGGCAATGAAACAATGTCTGCGCTTAAGTCTCCACCAACTTCAAAGCTAATATCTCTATCAAACCAAGCTCGAAGACTGTTGTCATAGTGAAGAATTTCTTGCAGTATCTCTAGCGCATCTTCACAAAGGCTTTCGCTTTTGTCGTAAAACTTCTTTGCAGTCGTGTGCTTACCCTTACTGCTATAGCCTTCTGCGCGATTGTAGTTAAAGGTAGCTTCTCGCAGCTTTTCTTCATATCGCTTTAAGTCGCTTGGTTTGTCTTTTAGTTCACTACGTAGTTCAAGTTGCTCTTGCCACTGATACTCAAGCTGTGCGTATTCTTGTTCGCTTAACCACGTTTGCAGCTGACGGTTTTGCACGTTTTCTCCACGCCTTAACTTTTCAGCCATCACTTCTAACTTAGCTAAGCGTTTGGCTTCTTCAGCCGTTAAGTTACGACTTGGATTTGCCTTTACTATTCGTTCTTGCAGCAACTTATGAAGGTTACCATTTGGTTTTTTTTGATTGTCTAGCCACTCACTCATTTAATTCAGCGAATGCAACCTCCTTAATTAGTGCTGTATTGTAAATAATTTTTATGTGGATCTATCCTATTTTTTACACCCCGATCGTGATGCAGATATACATTTGCATTTAATTCTTAAACTATTTTTTTCTCTAGCCTTTGCCTTTGTGCCGCATATGCAGTTCAAGAGTTATAAATTTCATCAACACTAGTCTTTTTACCGATAATAGCATAATAGCGAGTATTTGAATAGCGGTTGAACTTATCTGGGTAAATGTCAATGACATCATCTATGAAAAAACCAGTATTAGAAATCATCTTTTTCTCATTTTCCAATGACCGATAACTAGAAAAATAATAAGTATTTAATTCATCAGAAATTTTATCGACATAGACATCCTTCATCAACCCCATGTTATGTTTGACTATTAGTGTTCCATTTTCATTAAGCGAATTATATGCTAGTCGATAGATATGCTGAGCTTCTTTTTCATTGAAAAAGTTCATAACACCAAAAATTGTGACAACATCAAATTTTTCAACTAATTTTAGACAAAGCAAATCTTCTAAAATTATACGCACATTACTTCCTGCTTTTATGAATTGCGCGAATTCTTTGTATTTTTCAACCGCAACTATCTCGGAAAAATAATCACTTAACTCATTAGTCATCAAACCCGTACCGGCACCTAACTCTAACAGTTTGGCTTTGCGTTCATTCCCATACGCTCTGACCATTTCTACATCATAAACACCAAAATCCGGAGCAAGGTTCCTAGTTTCTAAAGGGCTTTGTATTTTATTCGCAAGCTTTCTATAAAATACATCAGCGCTTTCGTTGGAATAATTCCACTCTCTTAATAATTTGGGGATTCGAAGATAATCATCGTAAGTATCAACATCAGTTCCATTTATTTCAAGTATTTGCATCGGCAAAAGCGGCTCCAATAGATTATATGTATTACCGTCATTGTAAGATATATTTTCGCGTTTAATCTTTGCAGGCCCCGACCACTCAAGCTCCCCATTAACTCTACTAAATCCAGTTGCTTGTTGACTAGTTTTATCTTTGATAACAAAAACTGGCTCACTACTAGTGGGCTGAGTACAGCATATAAATTCACCTTGTTTTTCGATTATTTTTCTAACGTCGGATGCCTTGACGATAAAATCTCCATCCCACGCCAATACATAATCCAAACAAAACCGTGATCCAAGCGCCAAGCTGGCACCTGTCTTTGTGTGAAAATAGTCGTGATTAAAGGCGAATATAACATCCCTTCTTATCTTTAAAACCAACTCTATTAAACTAGTAGCTTGGAACCCTACCACAACTCTCAAATCTTCTATTTCACTAAAGTAATCAATGATGTATTTAATTATTGGAATTCCATTTATTTCGACCAAAGCTTTTGTTTTTCCTAATCCCAACCTTGAACCTATTCCGGCACAAGACACCACTACCGTTTGCCCATCCTGTTCTGCCTTAATTTGTTTTAAAAACTTACTGAGAGCTTTACCATCATAAATTACAAAATCACAAAGTTGCATTAACGAAGCTGCCGGTTGGTGAACGATTCCACAAGCAATACTAACATCCGACAACCTCATGGCCTCAGCGTCATTATTCCCATCCCCAATAAATACAACAAATTCTCCTTGTTTTTTTAATTCTTTTACTAAATCCTCTTTCAAAAAAACTTTACTTAACTTTACCTTTCCATCTACAACCGAACCCTCTGAGCATCTATATTCACATTTAAACTTTTTACACAGTTGCTCTACCCAACCGCGGTAGTTTCCTGTTGCTATAATGCAATCAGAATTATTCTCTAAAATAAATTGAAGAAGATTGGGATTGACGCCAACTTCAGATAGCAATTCCGAGATTTGACTCGGGTCAATTTCCGAAAGTATTTCTACACGTTGTAAAAAGCTCTCCAAGAATGGTACTTCTCCCTGAACTGTTTTGTCTGTAAGCGTAGCTAAATCTTTTTCCAGGTTAAACTCAGCAGCTATGATTGGTAGTGTTTCAGACTTTGTCAGTGTACCGTCTAAATCAAAAACAAATTTCATTTATCGTACTTCTCCGGATGTTGAGCATTGAATAATTCTTGGTGGTACTCGTCGATGAAATCATCACGAAAAACGCCACACCTATGACTATGAGTTTTGTTTTTTATCGATACTCCTAGAGCGGCTTTCATATCTGTATTGTTTTCAATGATTATCGCTTTACCAAGCAACGGAGCATAAGTATTGTAGAGATCTTGTTGTTGGTGAAAATCCATTGGGTGGGTATTTTTTACTATAATGCAGTCTTTTTTGTAATATTGTGCAAGTGTTATAATCCCACTGAAAGAACTGGAAATTATTATTTCCGCTTCGACAGCAAGCCGTGCCGAAGATAGGGAGCTGGGAATAACATCAACCCCATTTTCAACAAGATTTTTTTCAATAAGTGATGTTGTAACACCATATTCAGGAAGTTTTATAGAAATTTCACACCCTTCTATAATTTTTAAAATTGAGTCGGAGAAACCTTTTATACCATACTTGCTTACATTATATTTTATGTTTGAAACAAACCAAACAGATTTTCTGTTAACAGTATGTTGTTCAAAATCCCTTACATTTTTAAACGCCATATCACAACAAAACAAATTTTTATTCATGATATTTTTATGAATCCCTGGCCACGGGCTTATAACAGCGGTAAAGTCAAAAAGCGTTGAAGGTTCGTCTAGGACCAATAACTCAGAGTGATCGTGAATAAAAAAGAAAGAATTAGCGGGCTTAATATTTCTAACCAAATCGTAATAATCGTGCTTAATTCCGAATTCGGGATAAAGATCGTTTAAGTCATTAGATGTCCTTGTAAAATGATTTGATATCAATAAATTAATTGGTATCCCTTTGGTATCAGGAATGTCGTCTTTTGTGGGATCCAAGCATATAACGTTAGACTTCCGATCCTGTAAGTCCTTAGCAAGTTCACCAAGAATATTTTCGCCCCAATAACCCCAAATTATATTACTATACATTTCGCAATCCCATATCACCAACATACGTTTTCATTAAAAAGCCACTGGTTTCAGCTTCCCAAGAATTAACAGACTTGAAATTTTCTTCTTTTAACGAAACTAACTTGCTTTCATGTTTCCAACTTTCGCTATGCTCAAAGTCATCAGTACGCCTTATTCTTTTAAAGCCACTATGGTGCAACAATCTGCGGAGGGTCATTTCAGAAAAAATTAAACTCCCATGTTCTATTTTAATTTCGTTTGCATTATCCATTACATTAACGTTAACTGTGATGATTAAGTTACCAGAACACAGTGTTTTTAAAAAATATCGGAGTTTATCACTAAGGAGGAAAATAGCCGCTAAGCTTGGACAACTTATTATTAGTGCGTCGCTTTTTTCTTCGTCGTTAATAAGAAAGCTTTGTAAATCATTAATAATTGATAGCCCAATATCATTTGCGTTGGAAACTCTAATTTGTCTTTCTATTACTTTGGTAGTTGAATATTTTGGTGTATCCAGGCCTTGGCTTAAAAAGCCAAGACAACATGCTTTACTTATAGACAGTCTTGATAGCACTTCTGATACTTCGAGCCAATATAAATCATTTGGTTCTTTTTTGTGCAGACTATCGTTAATCAAAAGTTGAAGTATATTTTGACTATCCTCGGACTTGATGGTGGTAAATATTTTTTCGTTAATGGGTTCAATATCCATCGTTCTGGTCTTCCTACTGCTGAATTGCTTCCATTCCAGTTTTCAACTCGTCATTAGTGTTCATCTCACACCTCAAACGATTAAGTGCCGACTTTATGTTATAGATTAGGTTATCAGGTGAAAAGCGCTTTTTTTCGACGCTTGCTGTAACGTGTTGTATTGTGAAAAAAGTATCTGCACAGCGTCTCACTATGCCAGTCAGTCATAGTGTCAATCACACAGTCAAACAGCTACAAACCGTGCACTTTTGGCGTGTTTTCAGCGTTTTTCTCTGTCGTCTTGTTGATTTGGTAACGGTGGTTGTGGACGAATAGGTGTGAAGTCTGTTCGTTCTGTGTCTTTTGGTGTCGTCTGTTTCTGTGGTTGCTGCGTGACTATTTTAGTCTTTGGAACAGCGACAGTACGTGTGCCTGTCTTTGTTTCTGGCTTTGCCATCTTCTTAGCGAGTGCTACTACACTGCTGCTAGTGCCTAGCATTAACTCAAGTGCTGACCACTTGGTCTCGTCGTCTACACGCTCTATTTCGCTGCGTATCGCGTTTAATGCTTGCTGTATGTCTTGTAATGCACTCTTGTTCATACTGTTATTAAGCAACTAGCAGACTGGGGTGATGCCAAATCACCACCTAACTTCTGTAAGTACTCCACCGCAGAAAACCGCAGCACGAAATTTTCACGCTTAAAACCCAATTTCGGATGACGAGGTTGTTGACGTGAAGCTACAGTGTTACTTGTCAAACCCTCACCCCGTCTTTCCACCACCCCACAGCGTCTGTATTAATCTGCTTGTGACACTGTTCGCTAAGTTCAATGAAACGCTTGCCAAGCTGCGTATGCTGTTCTGTCGCCGTCATACAGCGTCCGTAGTGCTGTAGTTTGCTGCACATATAGGCCAACGTACCCACACTTGGTTTGACACGCTTAAAACGCAGCGTACGCATGTAACACTCGCTTCTACATAGCCAATCTTTACTGAACTCGCTTTCGCTGCTTACAGCACCAATCTGCACCAATAACTCAAATACGTCGTTTAGAACCGTTTTCTGCATCCTTTTGTTCCTCAGTTGATAAATAACAATATGCACAGCTTGTAAGTGTGGCTGTGTATTTATCTGCACACAGTGCCCAACTAAACGACATCGAGTTTGCCAACGAAGGTTGCAGCCAACGGATTTTGTCAGCACACGTAGACGTAGCGTTCTAGCAGAGGCGTTCAAAAGCGGTAGCTTCGTAATCGCTATATAAAACAAGACGCATGATAAGTCTGTGGATGATGAAACTGCAGAAGCTGCGTAGCACACTGTGTAATGCTACGTAGTTGCGTTGGTACTTAGGCAAGTAAACGGTAATAGCCCAACCATACCGAAACTTAGCAGCAGCTAAGAAGGCTTGTTACACAGTGGCTGACAAGCAACTCAAATGAGACGCTTAAAGCTGTTAGGAGGCTGCTTAAGCCTTCTTATGGCTAAACACAATCTAAATGAGCCACATCAATAACGATAAGAAAAAAATACGCTGTGCTGTATGTGATTGAGCGAACGCGAAAGAACAAACGGCACAAGTAGTGTTAGCGAAGCTGACACTCAAACAGCGCTTCAAATAAGTAAGAAAATCACGAATTTCTTACATTTCTGTGTAAGTTATTGAAACACATATGGATTTATATGAGCACTTATAGGTTGCTCAAATAGAACATCAGAAAATACGCTATATGCACGAAAACATTACATTAAGGTGGGGCATATGGCACAAGCAAAGACACTTAACAAAACAGAACTCAAGCAACTGCTAGACGTAACAAATTCGTGCAGTCGTTATCCATTGCGTGACAGCACCATGCTGCTATTTTCCCACTTGTGCGGACTTAGAGTAGGAGAAATATCTAGCTTACGCTTCGAAGATATATTAGATGCAAACGATACAGTACGAGACGAAATGACACTGGATGCAGCACGTACTAAGTCAAAACGAGCACGTAAGATATTTCTACCCAAGCAAATGCAGCGTCAGTTAAAAGCATACGTTAGAAGCGTTACAAAGCGTCCACAGCACGGTTATTTGTTCTCTACACAAAAGAGTGCAAGGTTTAGTGCGAACACTGCTACACAGCATCTACAACGCTTGTATGGACGTGCTGGAATTGCTGGCGCTACGTCACACAGTGGCAGACGCACTTGGTTAACGACTTTAAGCCAAAAGGGTGTGAGTGTGTTTGTGCTAGCTGATATGGCTGGACATAGAAGCATTCAGACAACTCAGAGATATGTGACAGTGAATGACGAGATGAAGCGTAATGCTGCTGAGTTGATTTAGAGAACTTCAATAGTGCCATCATCTCTGCGTCTGTAGTCAGCTACAGCGTTGGTTAAGCGTATATCGTCGTTCAAGTGGTAATACGTCTTTTCAATCTGCGCGACGCTAGTGCCACACATATCTGCAATCTGCCTAAACGTTAAGCCACTCATAATACGCTGCGTAATCATAAAGTGACGCAAGCTGTAAGGTACCAAGTCACGCACTTCTCTATCAGCAATATCAGCTAATTCAATCATCTTGTGCCAGTGGTATAGCAGTGTACGCTTGCTAAGTTCGTTAGCGTTATCCACTGTAAAGATGAGTTCGTCAGCGGTTTTAGGTTTGGCGATTTCGCGTAATCGTTCAAAGTACTGTCCGTTACGACACAAGAAGGTGCGACTTGTACGCACTTTACTTGTCTCAGCGCGAACGTGGATACGTGCTAGCTTTTGTTGTTCGCCATTCACTTTGTGCTGTTCAATCTGCACATCACTCCAACGTAACTGTCGCTGTTCACCAACACGCAATCCACTGTTAGCTGCGATTAGAACGTAATGCTGCACGATTTTTCGCACTCTAAGTTCTGCGTCATCTAACTTGTTGTGTTTGGCAGTGTAGGTACGCATTGCACGATACAGTGCTTCGTATTCGTCATTAGTCAGTGTTGCACGACGTATAGCTTCATTGCCTTTGTCTAAGCGTGGTAGCTTCTTAAAGTCGAAGCCATCAATGTGTGTTTCGCCATTCTTATGCAGCCACTTCATCAGCGCATTGATGGTGCTTTGTTCGTTTTGCACTGTGACTTGTTTGACGTTGCCGTTGGTGGCTTTGTGGCGATGGTAGAAGTAGTTTTCGCAGTCAGTGCGTTCTAGTTCTTTGAGCTTGGTGTCTTTGCCAATGAAGCTTAGAAAGTGCTGTAGGTGCGTTGCGATAGTTGTGTGTCGTCCCTTTACGATATGTCCTAGTTCAACGTCACGCATACGGAACGACAAGTACTTCTCTACACCCTCTTTTGTGGTTATGGAGAAGTAGGATTTGCCTTGTTGCAGATTAGCGTAAATCTCCAAGTACGCAGCTTTACCCTTTTCAATTGCAGTGGCTTCGCTGCGTGTGCGTAGGCTTTTACGTGCGTACTTGTTTTCTTTTGGCAACCACATACGAAACTGCCAATACTCACCTCGCTTGTAGATACAAGCTTCGTCA
>Ga0206126_10004702_pt1 | contig 12992 bp, 9 predicted proteins | sample Helgoland_Spring_5_FD_148621 | JGI IMG/M metagenome (GOLD analysis project Ga0206126, IMG submission 148621) | Pelagic subsurface seawater microbial communities from Kabeltonne, Helgoland, North Sea - Helgoland_Spring_Bloom_20160412_1 | ecosystem: Environmental > Aquatic > Marine > Epipelagic ...
TGGCACAGGGCATTTACCGCGCCGATGGCCTGCGCATAGGAATTGGGGGCGTTGCCCGGTGCTACGTTCCCGGCCACATAAGCCATCCACTTGGCCCGCTCGTCCGCGGCACGCCGGGTCCAGTCAGCGGGGGCGCTATAGTCGCCCATGGCCCCGGTCAACACATTCAACCCCAGCTTGGCGTCGCCCACCATGGGTAAGGATCGGTGCTTGCCCGCATCATGGCGCCCGACATTCAATCCGATGATCTGCGCTTCTTGCGCAAATGCTGTCCACGAACCGGTTGTGAAATCCTGCAGCCGGCAGCCAACCGACAAGATAACATCCGCGTCTGCCGCAATCGCATTGGCACTGTCTGATCCGGTCACACCGATTGGCCCGGTGTTGAGCGGATGCGTGTCCATCATGTTGGCGCGGCCTGCGATTGTCTCGACCACCGGAATGCCATGCGCTTGGGCAAAGGCTGTCAGTTCGGCCACCGCCCCGGAATACTGCACCCCGCCGCCGGCTATGATCACAGGCCGTCTGGCCCCGCGCAATGCTGCAACGGCATCGGCAACTTCGGCTGCATCCGGTGCCTGACGGCGGATACGGTGCACATGTTTTTCGAACATGGCCAACGGATAATCATAAGCCCAGCCTTGCACATCCTGCGGCAACCCAAGGAACGCAGGCCCACAATCGGCAGGGTCGAGCATCGTGGCAATGGCATTGGGCAAGGACTGGATGATCTGCGCGGGATGCGTGATCCGATCCCAATAGCGGGTCACGGCCTTGAACGCATCGTTCACGCCTAATGTCGGATCACCGAAATGTTCGAGCTGTTGCAAAACCGGATCGGGTAAACGGGTTATGAACGTATCACCACACAGCATCAGCATGGGCAAGCGGTTGGCATGCGCCAACGCCGATGCTGTGAGCAAATTCGCTGTCCCCGGCCCGGCCGAGGCCGTACAGAACATGAACCGCTGACGCAGCCATTGCTTGGAATAGCCAGCGGCTGCAAATCCCATACTTTGTTCGTTCTGCCCACGGTAGAGCGGCAACGCTTCTTTATGATCATACAACGCCTCGCCCAGACAGGTGACGTTGCCATGGCCAAAGATGCCAAAACCGCCTCCGCACAGGCGCCATTCATCGCCATCTATTTCGATGTATTGGGCCGCCAGATATCTGATAATCGCCTGAGCGGTTGTTAGCCGAACGGTATCGCTACCCGCCATAAAAAGTCCTCCTCGCGGCCCGCGCATGACTTTGTCGACGATTCTGTATTGACCCGTCTCTGGGATTGACGATACCAATCTTGCAACCGGTTGCAAATACTTTTTGAGGGAGGCTGCCAATGTCCGAAATAGGAATAGGCATTGTCGGTGGTGGCTATATGGGCAAGGCGCACTCGGTTGCGTTTTCGTCGGTTGGGGCCATTTTTGATACCGCACTCCGACCCCGGCTGGAGATGGTTTGCGCAAGTACCGCAGCTTCATCTGATCGGTACCGAAAAGCCTATGGCTTTCGCCGCGCGACAGAAGATTGGCGGGTACTGGTCAATGACCCCAAGGTCGAGGCCGTTGTCATAGCCTCGCCCCAAGATACCCATTATGATATAGCGCTTGCTGCCTTTGCTTTGGGCAAACCCGTCCTGTGCGAAAAACCACTGGCCGAAACGGTCGAAAAAGCCCGCGCAATGACGAAAGCAGCACAAGATGCCGCGGTCGCCAACATGATGGGGTTCAACTATGTGCGGACCCCCGCAACGCAATATGCGCGCCAGCTGATCGCCAATGGCCGGATTGGTCAGGTGACGTCTTATCGTGGCGAAATGACCGAGGATTTCTATGCCGATCCCGAGGCTCCTGCCTCGTGGCGCAGCAGTGGCGATGCCAACGGGTGCATGGGCGATCTGGCGCCGCACCCAATCAACTGCGCGCTTGCGCTAATGGGGCCAATCGACAGCCTGCATGCCGTGGTCGAGACGGTCCACAAGGAACGCGGCGGGGTCGCAGTCACCAACGATGATCAGGCGCATCTGACGCTGCGCTTTGCCTCGGGCATTTGCGGGACACTGTTCATCAGCCGGGTCGCAACCGGGCGAAAGATGGGCTATGCCTATGATATCTACGGAACGAAAGGTGCGATCCGCTTTGACGGTGAAGATCAAAACGCGATCTGGCTCTACACGGCCGAAGGACCCGAGGCAGAACGCGGTTTTCGAAAGATATTGACCGGCCCTGAACATCCCGACTATCTGCCATTTTGCCAAGGACCCGGTCACGGTACCGGCTATCAGGATCAGATTATAATCGAAGCCAAGGATTTCCTGACAGCCATAGCGACGGGCGATCCGGTCTGGCCGACATTCCAGGACGGGCTCGAAGTAAACAAGGTTGTAGCAGCGGCACTGGCCTCATCGCGGGCCGGGGCTTGGATGAATATCTCGGATTTCTAAGAACAAGGCGACGCATATGATCAAAATCGGCAATGCCCCCTGCTCATGGGGCGTGGAATTCGCGGATGATCCGCGCAACCCGGACTGGCGCAAGGTACTGCGGGAAAACGCGGCGGCGGGCTTTAGCGGGATCGAGCTGGGGCCCGTTGGCTTCATGCCCGAAGACCCCGCTATCCTGGCCGATGCCTTGGCGGAACATGCGCAGGAACTGATCGGAGGCGTTGTGTTCCGCGCCTTTCACGATCCCGCTCAGTGGGATGATGTGCTGGACGGCGCGGTACGCACCTGCAAAGCGCTTAGGGCGCATGGAGCTCAGCACTTGGTGTTGATTGATTCCATTTCGGAACGGCGCGCCCCAACCGCAGGCAGGTCAAGTGAGGCCGAACAAATGGATGCTGCTGAATGGGTGGCTTATCGCGACCGGATTGGCACGATCGCTAAAATGGGTGCCGAGGAATACGGACTGACCATTGGCATCCACGCCCACGCCGCAGGTTTCATGGATTTCGAACCCGAGCTGGAAAGATTGCTGGACGAGATTGACGAAAAGATTCTCAAGATCTGCTTTGACACCGGACACCATTCCTATGCGGGGTTTGACCCAGTGGCCTTTATGAAGCGCCATATTAATCGCATCAGCTATATGCATTTCAAAGACATCGATCCGTCTGTAAAAGCCCGCGTCATTGCCAGCCGCACGGGCTTCTATGACGCTTGTGCAGACGGGATATTTTGCAACTTGGGCGATGGCGATGTCGATTTTCCGGCCGTTCGGCAGGTTCTTCTGGATGCTGGGTTTGATGGGTGGTGCACGGTGGAGCAGGATTGTGACCCTGCAGGCAACACCTCGCCAATAGATGATGCGCGAACCAACCGAACCTATTTGCAATCCATCGGTTTCTGATCCAAAGCGACCCGAAATTCCACAACACAGGCGCACAGCACCCGCCTTACGGAGACTGACATATGGCGAAACTGAAATGGGGTATGATTGGCGGTGGCGAAGGCAGTCAGATCGGGCCGGCCCACCGCTTGGGGGCGGGCCTTGACGGTTTGTTCGAATTCACCGCCGGCGCCTTGGATCATCGGCCCGAACAGGGCCGTGAATATGGTCAGCGGCTTGGCCTTGGTGACCGCGCCTATGGCAGTTGGCAAGACATGCTGGAGGGTGAAAAGCGGCGCGATGACCGGATCGACCTCGTGACAGTTGCCACACCGAACGCGACCCATTTCGAGATCACCAAGTCATTTTTGGAAAACGGCTTTCATGTTCTTTGTGAAAAGCCAATGACAATGACCATCGAAGAAGGCGAAGTTATCGTCGAGATTGCCCGCAAGACAGGCAACATATGTGCTGTAAACTATGGCTACTCGGGCTATTCACTGGTTCGCCACATGCGGGCGATGGTGGGCCGCGGTGACATTGGCAAAGTGCGATTGGTGGTCGCAGAATTTGCCCACGGTCACCACGCAGATGCCACCGACGCAGACAACCCCCGCGTCCGCTGGCGCTATGATCCGGCTCAGGCCGGGGTATCTGCGCAATTTGCCGATTGCGGCATCCACGCATTGCATATGGCAAGCTTTGTCACTGGCCAGGAAGTAACGAAACTATCCGCCGATACGGCATCTTGCATCGACGTGCGCACGTTAGAAGATGACGCAATGGTCAATTTCCGCATGGACGGAGGGGCAGTTGGCAGATTGTGGACGTCATCGGTTGCCATTGGTCGACAACATGGCCTTGGCATTCAGGTCTTTGGTGAAACGGGCGGTCTGAGGTGGAGCCAGGAACAGCCCAACCAGCTGTATTACATGCCTCTAAACGAACGTTTACAGGTGATCGAACGCGGCGAGGCAAACCTGTCCCCCGAGGCAGATCGCACGACACGGGTCACCATCGGACATGCCGAGGGGATGCCATTGGCCTTTGCCAATATCTACACCGATCTTGCTGAAGCCATACGCGCTCGCAAAGAAGGTCGCCTAATGGATCGGGCTGCAAACCTGTACCCGCGTGCAGAGGATGGTTTGCGATCTATGGCAGCGGTTTTTGCAGTCGCACAATCGGGTAAACAAGACGGCGCATGGCTTGACGCGCGCCCGCCGATGTTTCGTTAACCTTAGTGCTCGAAAGATAACTAAAGCATCAGGCGCGTCTTCTTACACTTTGAATTAAAAGACTTCAAAGAGCTTAAGGCCATGCAAGTTTCTCGCATAACGCTCTTGAGGTCATGGTGCCGGGCGCAACGTGCCCCGTTCCACCACATGACAGGCAAAAGTAGTTGACCGTGCAGGCCCGTCTTCGCCTTTTAGCATTGCTTCGATCAGATCAACCGAAGCCTTGATGATGCCGTCTATTGGGTTGTGGATCGTGGTGAGATTGACCAACTCCCATCCCGCCATCTTCATGTTGTTCAGCCCCAATATGCCTACGTCTTGGGGCACGCTAAGCCCTGCATCCTCGATCGCCGATAGCGCACCAATAGACAGGACATCATCACCACAAAAATACGCCTCTGCCGCGCCCATACGCAACAGTCTGGTCATTTCTTCTCGACCCGCCTCAAATGAATAGGCTTTGGCATAGGACACAGACAGGCTCACATCTGTATGTCGCCCAAGCTCTTCAGCAAAACCTGTGTGGCGATCCCGGGTCGATGTTGCGCTCAAAGGGCCCGCAAGAAATCCAACCTTGCGATAACCTCGCCGCAAAAGTTCGCGCGCAGCGATCCGTCCAGCCTCGCAATTGTCGATGCCCAGCACATTGATACGCGGCCTATCCGTCAATCGGCCAAAGGAATGCACCACACGCAGCCCAGCCTCGTGGAAACTTTCTGCAAAGCTGACTGGCAATGTGGAGGATGCCACGATCACCGCATCGACCGAGTATTGCCGCAGCATCTGCATCGAGTTTGACGGATCGGTTTCATTCGTCAGATTGACCAGCAGCGGACGCAGACCGCGGGCCTGCAATTCGCGGGTCACCAGATCAAAGACCTCAAGAAAGATCGGGTTGTGAAAGTTGTTAGATACCAACCCAACCAACTTGGTGCGGCCTGTGGTCAACGAGGATGCCAGAGCATTGGGGCTATAGCCAAGGCTGGTCGCCGCCTTTTCTACCTTGTCACGCGTCTTTTGGCTGATCGACGCACCGGGCGTAAAGCAACGAGATACCGCAGAACGCGAGACCCCTGCCCGTTCGGCCACATCCTTGAGCGTGACGGCCATTTTCTCAGCGGCCCTTATCGTATTTCGACCAATCAATCTGCCCGAACTGCCAGAACGCAAAGCCCGACATTCCCAAAAATACCGCTGCCCAGAACGAAGCGCCCGTAACAGCCTCGACCAAGCCCCACGAGAAACAGACCGCCACGGTTACATGACGCCGCCAAGCTCGAGCAAAGAAAGGATGATCAAGGCCAATCACTTTTGTTCGATCTGATCACGCTGCATCCTCATAGCCTTCCTGCGTCTTGGCCCCAGTTATATAAGCGACAACATCCTGACCATTGGTATCTTCGGTGCGAAGGTTTGCGCAGATCCGCCCCCGTCGGAACACGACAATGCGATCAACAAGATCCATAACTTGCCGCATATTGTGACTGACCAGTATCAATGGCTCACCCGCCTCTTTCAAAGTGCGAATGATGTTTTCCACCTGAGCCGTTTCCTGAACGCCAAGCGCTGCCGTCGGTTCATCCATGATCGTCAGGCGCGAATGAAAGGTCGCAGTGCGCGCAATCGCCACGCATTGCCGTTGGCCACCAGACATATTCCGAATGCTATTTCGTATATTCGGAATCTTGACGGCTGTCTTTTCCAGCCCTTCTATGGTTGCTTTACGCATGCCTTTATAATCAAGAAAGCGGAACGGGCCCAACCAGTTCCAAAACGTCATCTCGCGCCCCAAAAATAGATTATCAGGTACGTCGAGGTCATCGGCCAAAGCCAATGTTTGAAACACAGTTTCAATACCAGCCTCGCGCGCATCGAGTGGACCAGCAAAGTTCACTTCTTCACCATAAAGCCAGACATCGCCACGGGTGCGTTGCTCAACTCCGGTAATCTGACGCACAAATGTCGACTTGCCCGCTCCATTATCCCCCATGATGGCAATATGCTCACCTTTTTTTATCTCAAAATTTGCGCCTTGTAGCGCATGTACACCGCCATAATGCTTGGTCAGGTCTCGGGTCTTCAGAACAACTTCATCGCTCATTTTCAGTTTCTCCTGTCTCAGGCGCGGCTGCGCTGTCGGTATTGGTCGAGGATGACGGCGGCGATGATGATGCTTCCCATGGCCATCAACTGATAGGATCCATCCAGTTTGATAAAGGTAAAGCCAGACCGGATCACACCCAGCACCATCGCACCCAAAACCGTACCGATGATCGAACCGCGCCCGCCCGTCAAACTGATGCCACCAATAACGGCCATGGCGATCGCAAAGAGTTCATAAAACTCGCCCATGCCCGCCTGCGCGGTCGAGGCCTTGGCGCTTAGCACAACACCAGCAAAGGCAGCAAGCATCGAGGCGATCATATAGACCATCACCTTGTGGCGCCGGACATTGATTCCGGACATGCGCGCGGCCTCTTCGTTTGAACCGATCGCATAGGTGTGTTTTCCGTAAATCGTATAACGCAGGATCACGTGGAATAGCACTGCCAGCGAAAGAAACCAAACCACTGGCATCATGCCCGACCCAATGAATTTGTAACTTTCGGTTGGGAACGAAACTGGCCGACCCGCGGACCACCAAAGCGCGATACCCCGACAAATCAGAAACATTCCAAGTGTCGCGATAAAGGGAGGTATGCGGAAATAGGCTACGAATGTTCCGTTTATGGCTCCTATGGCCGCTCCGAAAGTGAGCCCAATAACCACCGGAAATATGACAGGAAGATCCATTGCCCAAGGCCCAAAGATTGCCTTGGGGTTGGGGTTGCCGTTCACCAATTCAGTCTGACCAAAACTCATCGCAATCATCGCCGTCGCAGCAACAAGCGGCCCCGAACTTAGGTCTATCCCGGCTGTAATGATCACCTGCGTCACACCCAGTGCAATGATCCCGATGATCGCAACCTGAAGAATGATGATCTTTAGGCGTGCTTCATTAAAGATGGAATCAAAGCGGCCCCGCGTATCAAACAGGAAACTTTGATCTTTCATATAGGGCAACGCCTGCCCCAGAATCTCAAAGACAACGATGATTATGATCAGCGCAAACAAAACGTTCATTTCATTTGGCCAAGACCTTTTGCTCTTGTCGAACGTAAGCCCGCCTGTGCCGTGGCTGGTATCTGACATTGGTGCCCCTGTGGTTCCGCGCGTGTGAAATTACGGTGCGGCACGTAAAATGCCGCCCCGCTTATCGGTACAAAAATGAATTAGTTTTTGTCGAGGAAGTCATCCATGTTCGCCGGAGTAACCAGCTTGAACGGAATATAGACTTTTTGATCGACGCTCTGACCCGCAGCAAGTGCAATTGCGGTATCGACAGATCCACTGCCCTGACCGAATGCATCCTGGAAAACAGTAACGTCATAGTCACCCGCTTGCATTGACAGCAACGCGTCTTGGCTGGCGTCAACGCCGCCAACCTGAACGTCGGCCATGTCCATGCCAGCAGCTTTCATCGCCTGAATGGCGCCAATGGCCATTTCGTCGTTATTGGCCAGAACAAAGTCGAACGGTTCACCCGAGGACATCCAGTTGGTCATAAGATCCTGCGCTTCATCACGCGACCAGTTTGCAGTCTGCTCGTCAATCAGCGTCATAAAATTACACATGTCGATGCCGATGATGTCATGCACATCCTTGGAGCGTTGCACAGCCGCCTGGTTCGACAGCTGGCCGTTCATCAGATAGCCGCGTGCGCCGCCCGCTTTGCCATCCGCACGCAGGTTGTTACACACCTGAAATGCCGAAAGCGTACCGGATTCAATCTCGTTTGAGGCAACAAACGCCTGGGTTGGCGGCAGTTCGTTCACGTTGTCGGGTTCGCGGTTGACGAACACCAGCGGCGTGTCCCCCGCAGCCTCGGTGACAGCAGCACCGGCAGAGGTGTCAACGATGTTAACGATAATCGCATCGACCCCGGATGCCACAAAATTCCGAACCTGGTCAATTTGCTTGGCAAGATCGTCGGTTGCGTCCTCCATTTGCAGAGATACGCCATCCAGACTAGCGGCATGCTCGGTCATGCCATTGCGCATGACGGTCAGCCAGTTGTCGTCAAACCGCGAAATTGTGGCGCCGATTTCCTGCGCCATTGCGGTACCGCCCATAAGAATGGAAAGGCCAGTGGCCAAAAGAACTTTTTTCATGGTTTCCTCCCAAAATCGCATGCCCGGATCACGCGCATTTTTACCGGGGCAGCCAACATGCTAACGCGAAACAATTCACGTACACCTGCCAACATCACACGCGATGATATGCGAGTCGCATATTTTTGCAACCGGTTGCACAAAAAATCTTAACGATGGGCTTGCAGACCAATTTTGGTCTCGCTTTCAGACTTTGATGCAGCGATTAAACAATAACCGATTAAAAAACAGGCGCCGGAGCAGAAAGTGGGCAAATAATTCAGCACATGCCATCAATATGATCGGTTGTCGCGACCGCACACTGGCCGCTGATGACGATATGAACAGGAGTGGTATTGCCCATGAGGCATTAATGCCGCGCGGCGGGTCATCTTGGCAGATACTCCCCACCGCGCGACGACAACATCACTGTTGCGGACCCACGCTATACTGTTTGGGACGTTCATGAAAGCGGTTCATGCACCGCTTGAAGACACCCGCAGCGACAAAAGGGACCTGAAACACATGGCTCACTCGCTTAAACTTACATCGTACATCACTGCTGCGCTGTTGACATCTACCAATCTGGTTGCTGCCGAATGCGCAGACCCCATAAAAGTCGGCGTTCTACACTCGTTGTCCGGCACGATGGCAATCTCGGAAACCACCCTCAAAGACACAATGCTTATGCTGATCGAAAAGCAGAATGCTGCAGGCGGCGTGCTGGGCTGTGAGATTGAAGCGATCGTCGTCGATCCGGCGTCCGACTGGCCCCTGTTTGCGGAAAAAGCCCGTGAACTTCTGACGGTTCACGAAGTTGACGTGATCTTTGGTAATTGGACATCGGTTTCACGCAAGTCGGTATTGCCAGTTATCGAAGAGTTAAACGGGCTGCTGTTTTACCCTGTTCAGTACGAGGGCGAAGAAAGCTCTCGCAACGTCTTTTACACCGGCGCTGCTCCGAACCAGCAGGCTATTCCTGCGGTTGACTACTTTCTCGAAGAGTTGGGCGTCGAGAAATTCGCACTGTTAGGCACTGACTATGTCTATCCCCGCACAACCAACAACATTCTCGAACAGTACTTGCAAGATAATAGCATTGCCGCCGATGATATCTTTGTGAATTACACGCCATTTGGTCATTCCGACTGGGCCACCATCGTTGCTGACGTTGTGGCATTGGGAGAAGACGGCAAGCAGGTCGGCGTGATTTCAACTATCAATGGCGATGCCAATATCGGTTTTTACAAGGAACTGGCTGCTGCTGGCATTTCAGCCGATGACATTCCTGTCGTCGCCTTTTCCGTCGGCGAAGAAGAGCTTTCGGGCCTTGATACCTCCAATTTGGTGGGGCACCTCGCGGCTTGGAATTACTTCCAGTCTGCAGAGTCAGAAGCAAACACTGCCTTCATCTCGGCCTGGAAAGAGTTCGCTGGCAAAGATCGTGTGACGAATGACCCGATGGAGGCACACTATATCGGCTTTAACATGTGGGTGAATGCCGCCAACGCTGCCGGCACAACCGAAGTCGATGCAGTGCGCGCGGCGATGTACGGTCAAGAGTTTCCAAACCTGACCGGCGGCACGGCTGTTATGCTGGCCAATCACCATCTGGCCAAACCTGTTCTCATTGGTGAGATCACTGCTGACGGGCAGTTCGACATCATCTCGCAGACCAGTGAAGTTCCGGGCGATGCGTGGACAGATTTTCTGCCCGCCTCTGCAGTCCTTACTTCGGATTGGAAAGATCTTGGCTGCGGTATGTACAACACTCAGACCGAGACCTGTGTGCAGCTGACTTCAAACTACTGAACATGACTTTGAGGGGCCGCCACGACATGTGTCGGCCCCATATCTCAAATATCTGAAAGCTCTCACTGCATGCGCCACGTTTTTCTCGTACTCGCCCTGTGGCTCAGCACGCTGGCGGCCGCACAGGCCGAGGGCCTGCAAGATATCTTGCAAAAGCACGCCGCCGAAGTCGCCAAACCATCGCGCAAAAACGTTGGCGTTGTTCTGGATGCCCTCGTATCATCCGGGCTGTCGCAGGTTCCTCTCTTTCTGGAACACTGGTCAGACAAAAACATTTGGCAACGCGCCGATGGAGTGTTCTTTTTTGCTAAGGTAAATGGGTCCCAGCTGTCGTTTACTGACCTTGATTCCGATAAGGTCGCCATCGCACCCAAATCAGGCTTCAAACAACTTAAACCGAATGGCGGGGTCCGACGCGCAATAGGCACCTCCCTTGTGCAGTTTCAGCTTAGCGATCCCAATCTCGAGCGCCGCGAAAACGCCGTTGCCTCTATTGCGCGGCGGCCTGAAGCCACGCAGCTGCCCCCCCTGCTTGCGTCTGTCGCCGGTGAAACCGACGCGCGCCTCAAAGCTCGCAAAGCCCAATTGGCCAACTTTCTTTCAGCGCGCTTTGCCAAGAGGCCCAAAGACCGGATCGCCGCTATCAAAAGCATGACAAAAGATACCAGCGTCGAGGCGCGCAGCACGCTCAATCAAATTCTTGCTGTAGAACCTGGTGTCAGCAGCGAACAACCAATTGGAAATATCGCCCGCATACTCGATCCGATGAAAGCACCGGATGCGTTTTATGGACAGCTCGTTGATGCTGGACTGGCCAACCCAATGACCCCGCCGGGCGCGATCCGAGCGGCTCTAAAAGATAACGTGATCGATGGCCGTGTTGGTGGCTTTGGATTGGCGCAACTTTCCAACCCCGACATACGAAAAGCAGCATACTTGCAACTCGCTACAAAAGGTAGCGTCCCAGCATTAGTAACAGAGCAGACGCTCACAAAAGCACTTGAGCAACATGTTTTCTTTGAGGTCTACACCGAAAAAAACCCTGAAATCACCGCCGCTGCCGAAGCAGCGCTCGGGTCCGTCGAATCCCGAGTGGCTTTTGCACAAACAGTCGACTTGGCATTGGACGGAATGTCGCTTGCCTCCATCTACTTTTTAGCAGCCATCGGGCTTGCCATCACCTTTGGGGTGATGGGTGTCATCAACATGGCCCATGGTGAGTTCATAATGATGGGCGCCTACACCGGTTACGTTGTTCAGCTGTTTGTTCCTGACTACACCCTATCGCTGATCGTGGCCCTTCCATTGGCTTTTGCCATCACCTTTGGTGCTGGCGTAACGATGGAAAGGCTTGTGATCCGGCACCTGTATCACCGCCCGCTCGAGACACTATTGGCCACCTTTGGCATATCGATCGCACTCCAACAACTGGCCAAGAACATTTTTGGCACGCAGGCCCGGCCACTTACCTCACCGGGCTGGTTGGACGGGGCTTGGGTGATCTCTGATGTGATCCAGATCAGCTATATTAGGATCGCTATTTTTGTAATGGCTCTTTTGTTTCTGGCTCTCATCGTGTTCGTCCTTAAGCGGACCCGGCTGGGCCTAGAGGTGCGGGCAGTGACCCAAAACCCCGGCATGGCTGCGTCCATGGGCATCAATCCAGACCGGATCAACATGCTTACATTTGGTCTGGGGTCCGGCATTGCTGGCATCGCAGGCGTGGCTATCGGGCTTTACGCAAAGGTGACGTCGGAAATGGGGGCCGACTACATTGTGCAGTCGTTCATGACAGTGGTTGTGGGGGGGGTCGGCAATGTTTGGGGCACACTGGCAGGCGCATCGTTGATCGGCTTTTTTCAAAAGGGAATCGAGTGGCTAAACCCGTCCAACACGCTGGCAGCGCAGACCTATATGATCCTGTTCATTATCCTATTCATCCAATTCCGGCCAAAGGGCATTGTTGCCCTTAAGGGCCGAGTAGCGGCGGACTAACGGCATGCAAAAAACATTCATTGCACAAAACCCCTCTGTTCTGTGGTTTCTGGCCACACTTGGCCTTTTTACCTGCATTATCGCCCTGATGTCAGAAGCGACCGGAGTCGATTTAATCTCGACCTCTTTTCTCAAGACATTGGGCAAAACACTGTGCCTGTGTTTGATTGCCATCGCGATGGATGTGGTCTGGGGCTACTGTGGAATCCTGTCATTGGGACATTTCGCGTTCTTTGGGATCGGTGGATACGCCATCGGCATGTGGCTTATGTACGCCCGAACCGAGGCGATCGTTGTGCCCAACCTGATGGCCCAGACCATCCCACCTACGCCGCAGGAAATATCGGATGCGATCGGAAATCAAATCTTTGGTGTGGTGGGCAGTTCCGAATTTCCAATGATCTGGACCTTTGCTGACAACTTGCTTG
>Ga0206126_10004709_pt1 | contig 12966 bp, 9 predicted proteins | sample Helgoland_Spring_5_FD_148621 | JGI IMG/M metagenome (GOLD analysis project Ga0206126, IMG submission 148621) | Pelagic subsurface seawater microbial communities from Kabeltonne, Helgoland, North Sea - Helgoland_Spring_Bloom_20160412_1 | ecosystem: Environmental > Aquatic > Marine > Epipelagic ...
AATGTTCGAATCTCCGATCACTCGGCCTCGAAAGGTGCAGCAGAATCACCGATGTCAGCGTGCTGGCAGTAGCAGAAAAATGTTCGAATCTCCAAACACTCAACCTCGGATACTGCAGGAACATCACAGACGCCAGCGTGTTGGAAGTAGCAAGACAAGGTTCGAATCTCCAATCACTCAACCTCACAAACTGCGACGAAATCACCGATGCCAGCGTGACGGAAGTAGCAGAAAAATGTTCGAATCTCCACACACTCGACCTTGAATGGTGCAGGAGAATCACAGACGCCAGCGTGTCGGAAGTAGCAAGACGATGTTCGAATCTCCAATCACTCAACCTCGGATGGTGCAGCAACATCACAGACTTGTCGGTGCTGGAAGTAGCAAGACGATGTTCGAATCTCCACACACTCAACCTAAAAGACTGCAGCAACATCACTGATGCCAGCGTGTCGGAAGTAGCAAGACGATGTTCGAATCTCCACACGCTCAACCTCGCATACTGCAACATCACAGACTTGTCGGTGCTGGAAGTAGCAAGACGATGTTCGAATCTCCACACACTCGACCTCTACGACTGCAGCAACATCACTGATGCCAGCGTGTCGGAAGTAGGAAGACGATGTTCGAATCTCCAAACACTCAACCTCTACAACTGCAGGAACATCACAGACGCCAGCGTGTCGGAAGTAGCAAGAGGATGTTCGAATCTCCACACACTCAACCTCGGATTCTGCTGGAAAATCACTGACGCCAGCGTGTCGGAAGTAGCAAGACAATGTTCGAAGCTCCGAAGACTCAACCTCGAGTGGTGCCCCAATATCACAGACGAGTGCAAGAACGGCCTGCGACAATCGCACCCACAGATTGAGCTCATTGATTAATCTTACCAAAAAAACACAATTACACATCTGATAGTAATGGGCCCTTATCACCCATCGCACCTAAAGTCCTAAACTTTTAGAAATTTGGTGGTCAGTTCCTAAAATTTTAGAAATCAGTGGTCCCGTAACCCAACGTAAAATATAATTGACAACTGAATCTAGAATGGTTTCGTGGTCCCATAACCCAATATAAGTAAAATATAATTGCCTCCAAGATTTCTAAAATTTTAGGAAAACAAGATTTCTAAAAGTTTAGGAAAACAAGATTTCTAAACTTTTAGGAAAACAAGATTCTAAAAGTTTAGGAATTGACAAACTGAATTCTAAAATTTTAGGAATTGCTTCCAGATTTCTAAAATTTTAGGACAACTGAATTTCTAAAAGTTTAGGAACAATTCCTCAAAGTTTTCTGAGTTCTCATGCAATTGTCAACTATCTCTTCTTATGTTTTTGGTTGCAGAGGTAGAAAATGTTAGTATAAATAGACCCTTTTACGCATCCAACATGTACCGGCAATTTATAAGTTTTCTCGGCATGGACAAAAAACCAAAGACAAACAACGCAAACAATCTCGTGCGTTTGTTGACCGGCAACACAACTCATCGTGTCAGACTACAAAAAATAGTCGCTTTACTGGGCGGCAAAGCACACATCGCGTCGCTCATGGCGAGTTGTAAAGATTTTGAATTAGACAAAGACCTTACACTGTGGCAAGCACCTGCAACATGGTCTTGTTCTGACCATGAACAAAAATTGCTGAAAGTCATGGCAGAATCCCCGACTCGTTGGAAACGATGGATTGATACATCCAAGGTCACCGCGTTGAGCCTCAGAGATGTCGACAGCGACTGGATGTCAGCTGTCTTTACCAAGACCAAGTTTCCTCACCTCAAGGCGGTGACACTCAAGGGTTTTACGACGTTGACAGTTCTGGATAAAGACTCAGTATGGTCGGAGCTCCAAACACTCAACCTCGCAGACTGCAGCAACATCACTGACGCCAGCGTGCGGGCAGTAGCTTCAGAATGTTCGAATCTCCAATCACTTGACCTCACAGGCTGCAGCAACATCACCGATGCCAGCGTGCTGGAAGTAGCAAGACGATGTTCGAATCTCCAATCACTCGACCTCGAAAAGTGCAATGAAATCACCGATGCCAGCGTGTCAGAAGTAGCTTCAGGATGTTCGCATCTCCAATCACTCAACCTCGGATACTGCAGGAACATCACAGACACCAGCGTGCTGGAAGTAGCTTCAGGATGTTCGAATCTCCACACACTCGACCTCGCATACTGCTACAAGATCACCAATGCCAGCGTGCTGGAAGTAGCAAGTGCAAATCTCCAATCACTCTTCCTCGCAGGCTGCAGCAACATCACCGATGCCAGCGTGATGGAAGTAGCTTCAGGATGTTCGAATCTCCAATCACTCGACCTCAGATTGTGCAGGAACATCACCGACTTGTCGGTGTCGGAAGTAGCAAGAGGATGTCCGAATCTCCACACACTCCACCTCGCAGGCTGCGACAGAATCACCGATGCCAGCGTGTTGGAAGTAGCAAGACATGGTTCGAATCTCCAAACACTCCACCTCGCAGGCTGCGACAGAATCACCGATGCCAGCGTGTTGGAAGTAGCAAGACATGGTTCGAATCTCCAAACACTCGACCTCGCAGGCTGCTGGAGAATCACCGACACCAGCGTGCTGGAAGTAGCAAGACAATGTTCGAATCTCCACACACTCGACCTCGCAGGCTGCGACAGAATCACCGATGCCAGCGTGTTGGAAGTAGCAAGACATGGTTCGAATCTCCAAACACTCCACCTCGCAGGCTGCCCCAAAATCACCCTAACGTGCAAGCTAACCCTGCGACGATCGTACCCAAAGCTTAAGCTAAAATTTTAACTTCCACTTAAAATTTTAGGAACTTTTTTGTTTCCAATGATAGTAATCAAAATAAATATTTGAAGAAGAACTACTATATCTGGTTGTCAATTATGTTTACTTATCTTGGATTATATCTACGTAGATAACAAGTAGAAACATGGTGCTATAAAAAATAAAATTTTATTCATAATTTAAAACTAACCCTAACCGTAGTCCCGGGTTATATAATTTGTTTAATGTTCTTGGAGAAAGCCACATGCCAACTGAGTCGTGGCGTCGCGTTTTACACCGGTAATCTCAACGAGTCCTTCCGGATAACCACTCAGTGTCTTGAGTTCCGACACGACGGCGTGAGTGCCGTAGAACGCATGCTTGGCGACAATGTCGTCTTGAATGCCGTGTGCCAACGTAATACATTCTTCTCCTTCGATGACCATGGAGACGGCATTTTCTTCCAAGAGGAAAGAGTAGACGGCTTCACATGGCAATGTTTCGGACTTTGCCAGTTGAATTGGAAAGACCCAACGGTTACGCCTGATGGGATGCCATGGCGTAACAATCAACCTGCCAAGGCGGACCAAGTCGCACATCGAATCCTTGCAAATGGTCTTGACAACACAGCGAACTTTGGCAGCGCCTTTGGGCGTGTAAACCAGATCTCCTTGAACGATGTCTCGCACCTGTTTTTTGGTGCCGTCTTGCATGTGAACTTGACAATCGCCCGGAAAGCAAGGGCCACCATATGTATTGTAGGAACGCATGGTTGACGTGCGCATGGGTGTTGGTCGCCCTGCGGTACGGCAACGTTCTTCCATCCGCTCGCGGTGTGTTGGTTTTGGTGCTGGCATGTTGTTGAATAGGTCATCCAAGTCGTCCCGTGTCTGTTGAAACGTGGCGCCTCCATAATGCTGAATTCCCTTGTCCAGAAAGTTGTTGCAGTATTGCGTCCAATGTGCCAAGAAAAGACTCGGCATATAATGTCGTCCCCATTTGCGATACGCTTCGGGTTGGACGGCCTCGCGCACTTGACCATTCAAATCTTCAATAACGCCGCCCTCCGTTACGTCAGCCAGTAGAGCGTTCACGTGAGCTTGTGCCTTTTCGGAGGATGCTCTGGCCAACTGATGACATTGCATGATGCCTAAGGCAGCATGTTGTCGGTCGGCATTGTCCAAAGGCTCGTCGGAAGGTTGAATCTCAATACCTTCAATGTTTAATACAAACGGTTGGTCGCATTCAATAAAGATGTCGCGTTGCTGACCCATGTGCAGGCGTCCGATGGGGTATCGATATCCCCAGCCAATTTTTTCGAATTCCGGTAGGTTGATGGTGCCTTCCGTTTCAATTGACAGCATGAGACTGCGCTGGGTCATGGTTCGCAGGTTGGCCATCGCATGCACAAACATTGTCCCCACAAGACCAATGTCTGGAATAAAGCCATACGAACCGCCGGTGGCTCTGGCCAAATCATAGAGCAGTTGGGAATCAAGATTGTAGCCAAAGCCGTAAGTGTTTAGCGTAATGTCGTCACGGCCATCCAATGCCTTTTGTAGTTCAAAGACCTCGCCACGATTGGGGCGAATATTAGGTTGTCCATCTGTCAGCAAAAAAATGGTCCCACCACCAGACAATTGTTCAATGGCAAGTTGAATGCCTTCCCAAATGTTGGTAGAATTTTCAGGCTCGAGTCCGGCCAGTTGCACTGTTGCAAGTCCTTTGCCACTGTCATCCATTTGACGTAGAGGCAGAGCAACTCTGGCACGGGTAGAGTACGCAATAATACAGGCTTTGTCGGACGGTCGCATACCCAACATGCAAGTATTAATGCCATGCTTGACGACGTCCAACACATTAAAGCCGTCTGATTCACCAGTAGAAGTTTTGACTTCTGTATTCATAGAACCAGAGATGTCCACGACGAACGCCACATTATTGGAGCCTGTGGCACCGTCCTCAGTGCTCAGCGACAATTGCACCATATTTCCGTGAGTCTTGACGGTGGCCGAAATAGGCGGGTCTTTGTAATGGACCTCTTCAGTATCGGCTCCAGAAATTTCATCAATTAATGCTTTAAGGGTGTAGTCGGTGACCAGTTCGTCCACGCTCATCGGTTGGCGGGTCAACGGAGACATGCCAGACGTCTCAAGGGCACGCACGATGGCACTGCGCTCGTACGTATGGCCGTCGGGGGCCTTGACTGGGTCTCGCATTGGACAGTGTGTAATTGGACAATTGAGGGATGAAAAGCTTGACATATTGCGTATTTTAATTAAACAATGTATTTTAATTAGAATACACTAAATGTTTAACTTATGTGGAGAAATGATACAGTTTTAGAAACTTCCATCCATTTGTTCTATCGGTAATGGTGATGTTTCTTTTATTGAGAAATAAATACGACTTATATAAGACTCATTTATAATCAAAGATGTATCCTGATTTACGACTTTTAATATGTGGTATTATTTTACTAACATTAGCGTCGGTACTTTGCCTGTTTTTAAAAATATACATTGGTGCGTTATTCATATTTGGAGTTACCTTAATGTTAGCACTGTGGATTGTGTATGTGAGGCGTGGTTTGCCCACCGTCCAGCCAGACACAACCTTTGTAAGCGCATCGGAGATAACAATCGTGTCCGTCCCCGTGGAAACAAAGCAAGTCCAACTTTTTGTAGGAAAAGGAGAAAAACTTTAGACATTCCTAAACTGTTAGAACTCGTCCATTCCTAAAAGTTTAGAAAACGTCAATTCCTAAAATTTTAGAATTCAGTCTGTCAATTCTAAACTTTTAGAATTCTTGTTTTCCTAAAATTTTAGAAATTCAGTTTGTCAATTCCTAAAATTTTAGAATTCTTGAAGTCAATTCCTAAAATTTTAGAAATTTGGTTGTCAATTCCTAAAATTTTAGAAATCTGATGGTCAATTCCTAAAATTTTAGAAATCTAGTAGGAGTGACAACCTAACACAAGTCTGAATTCCTAAAATTTTAGAATTCAGTTGTCAATTCCTAAAATTTTAGAAATCTGATGGTCAATTCCTAAAATTTTAGAAATCAAGAAGTAATTCCTAAAAGTTTCGAAATTCAGTTGTCAATTCCTAAAATTTTAGAACGAAGGCAATTCCTAAAACCTAACCCTAACATATTTTACTTGTGTTAGGTTATGGGACCACATTCCCTAAGTTGTCCATTCCTAAAATTTTAGAACTTCGGTTGTCAATTCCTAAAATTTTAGAAATTCGGTTGCCAATTCCTAAAAGTTTAGAATTTTTTTTTATGGGTATGATTATGTTCACCGTTCGTTTTGAAAGACCAATTAATAGTTTTTTTCTTCGTATGAGACGTTCAATCATTTACATGTTTGGGTTACGGGACCACAAAACTTTCTAAAAGTTCAGAAATCAGTTTGTTCAATTATATTTACTTATACCTTTTTTTTTTACTTTAATAGTTGTATACATTACATAATATTTTACTGTAAATAAAAAAATAAATGATTTTAATCTTTAAATTGGTTCCGCGTGTCAGGCAAAAAATTGTCTTAAATCCTCTCTCTTCTCCGCTTCGTAGCGATGATCGCTATCATCGCTACGTTCATGCTTCTTTTTAAGTGACTTGTTTTGCTCTGTAAGTATCTTGTTTTCTGCTTCTTCTTTTGCTTCTGCTTCTTCAGCGGGAGTCGCTAGCCCCTTCGCAATTCTTTCGTCTCTCTTCCTCTTCTTAAATTTTTCTTCTGCATCTTTCAAATCTTTACGAAGAGAATAATTCTTTTGATTTTTTTTCATTCCCAAATCTTTACGAAGCTTTTCTATGTTTTCTTCCTCCAATTCATCCTCTGTTTTTTCTGGAGCCATAAAATGATCGATTTCTTTTAATTTATATAATGGCAGTTTGTAGAGAAGCTCTAAATATTTGCCATCTGTCTCGATTCCCCACCACTTTTTTTTATATCCATAATTTTCCCAATCTAGTCGGGGTAAAAATCTCCGTGCCAGTAATCCCCACATTCGTGTTTCGAGCCGTCTTCGTAAAGACCATCGTCGTTTACCCCTTCGTCGGTGTCGCAAAAATGCCCCTGTAAAAGTCCGTTCTCGTCGTAAGTATACTTTTCGCCCTCGTCGTCTTTATACTTGATGAAACCAGGCACGGTCAATGGCTTTGGTCTAAAAAGATCTGTACGATTATAAACTGTGATCTTTTTGTTGTCGTGAAAGGTTTCTACCTCGTACATTCTGTGTTCTGTTATTGATAATAGTCTACCCACATAACCAGAAACTTTCACAATGTCTTTTACATAAAGAGGCTCCTTGAATTTGTAAGTCTCGAATTCATCATTTTTTATTGCATTTTCCCGTTGTTCGTCTCTTGTTTGTTGTTCGTCTCTTGTTTGCTTTTTTAGTTCCATTGTTTTCTTTTCTAGTCTTTCTTCCTCTGCTTCCTCGATGCGTTGTTTTTCTTGCTCTGCTTCCTTTATTTCAGCGAGAGTCGCAGTTTTATTCGCAATTCTTTCGTCTGTTGCTTTTCTTTTGTCTCTCTCACTCTGCCGGTAACGTTCAACGGCATCTTTCTTTCTTTTTAGTTCTTTTTCTTTTAAATACCCCCTTAAAGCGTCCTTGAAATTTAAATCTTCTATTTCCAATAGTTCGGGATACAACCACACGTACACCTCAAAGAACTTCCTCGTTTTTTTCAAAATATCTGGTTTCCCCCCCCAACTAAGATTGAAGAATGTCCACAATTCGTTCCAAACTTGTGTATCAGTCGTCCAAGTGAATGTTTCATCTAGTGTCGAAGTGAAATATTCAGATAATATCTGTTCTCTCTTTTCCTCCCGGTTTTCTCTAGTTGTAAGATTGAAGATTTTTAAGATAGTGTTGTATTGTTCTTCGTAACTTTGGTCTTTGTAACTTAGTTGCAGTGGTCCCTTTTTAAATTCCGCAGATGCAAATGTGTGAAACATATGAAAGATACCAACATGTTTATATAGTTACGAATGACTGTTACGAATTTTCAAGGATAATTGTAAATATTCCCAATCGGCTGGTGCTGAATCTATGAGTTTGAAGACATCTTTAAAAAATGTGGGGAGAAACTCAGACAATCCTAAAATTTTAGAAATTCAGTATTAATTTATTTATATAGTATGTCAATTATATTTTACTTGTGTCAGATTATGGGACCACAATTCCTAAAATTTTAGAAAACTGGAGTGGCAATTCCTAAAATTTTAGAAATTCAGTATTAATTTATTTATATAGTATGTCAATTATATTTTACTTGTGTCAGATTATGGGACCACAATTCCTAAAATTTTAGAAATTCAGGCAATTCCTAAAATTTTAGAAATTCAGTTTGTCAATTCCTAAAAGTTTAGAAACTCAGGCAATTCCTAAAATTTTAGAATTCGGTTGTCCATTCCTAAAATTTTAGAAAACAGGAAGCAATTCCTAAAATTTTAGAAATCTTGAAGACAATTCCTAAAATTTTAGGAATTTTGGAAGCAATTATATATGTTTATTTGGCACAAACCCTTGGGGTCATAACCCAACATCTGAAAAATCACTCACTCAAAACGTTGTCAAAACAAAATTTAGAAATTCAGGGAAGCAATTCCTAAAATTTTAGAAATTTGGCTGTCTCTCCACGTTGAACTGGCCCGTCTTTGTCGGGTGATGCGTTATCCGCCAATTACCCTGTTTAAGTCAAAGGAGGTAACTCAAAATCCAACCCATGAATCGCTGTTGGCTCCGAATGATGGGTTGGGGGGCGTCTAACAGCCATAGATGAATTTTCCAAACATTTATATGCTATACATATGAATACGACTAAAATAACGATGAAGATAATGAGCGCTGACATTTTATTATTTATGACACCCGCTTTATATACAACTAATTGACATGGACGGAGTATATAAGCGTACTGTAGGTGAACAGCTATGTACAACCCGGTAAAAATTAATGGGTCTGAGACTCCTCAGAACAAAAGAACAAGATCGATGATAACTGTTGTAATCACCGGTGCTGCTGGCCAGATAGGCTATTCCCTTCTCCCAATTATTGCTAGTGGCCAAGTATTTGGACCAGATACAACAGTCCACTTGCGTCTCTTGGAAATACCTCAAGGTCTTTCCATGCTCCAGGGTGTCAAAATGGAACTTGACGACTGTGCTTACGACTTGTTGGGCGATGTTCTGTGCACGACTGATCCACTGGCTGCGTTCCAAGATGCTGACTATGCATTTTTAGTTGGTGGTTTTCCACGTCGTCCTGATGCGCTTCGCAAAGATCTCATTCAAATGAATACTAAAATTTTTTTGCTGATGGGTCAGGCCATTGAAGCAGTTGCGTCCGCAAACATCAAGGTGTTGGTAGTTGCGAATCCATCTAACACGAACGCGCTCGTGACAATGAAACAGTGCACACGTGTTCCAAGTAAAAACTTTTGTGCCATGACACGTCTTGACTACAATCGTGCATCTTCGCAGGTGGCATTCAAACTTGGTACTAGTGTCAAGAACATTAAGAACATTATCATTTGGGGTAACCACAGCGCAACGCAGTATCCTGATCCGACGACTGACGGTTATCTTGCTGATGTTGACGGGACAAAAAAAGAGTCACTGGCAATGCTCCTCTCGGCAGAAGAGGAGTGGCTTCGTGGTGCATTTGTTAGTACTGTCCAGCAGCGTGGGAAAGAGGTCATGAATGCACGTGGAAAATCAAGTGCTTTGTCTGCGGCGAACGCAGCGGCAGACTGTATGAAAACATGGAGGAATGGAACGAAGCAAGGAGAGACGGTTGCAATGGCAGTGTACAACGAGCAAGGACATTACGGTATTGACAGTGACATATTCTTTTCGTTTCCATGCGAGTGTAAGAATGGTGATTGGATTGTCAAGACTGGATTAGAGATTAGTGAGTATAGTCAAGAAAAAATGAAAACGAGTGAAATTGAGTTGGTCGAAGAGAGAATGAACGCAATGGAAATCCTCTACCAGTGATGGTGGTGGCTCCGGAGCAAAAGAAGGACTGAAAAAACAAAGAGTGAAACATATATACTGTGTGTGTGTAAGCTTTCATTATTTCCTATTGTAGTTTTATAATTTGCTACGAAAAAAACAAATATTCCGAACATTTGTAATTTTCTAAACATCAATATGTATACTAATCATATCATGTCATTAGACCAATTTTATACCAAGGAAGATATTGCTGCCAACTATTACGTTCAACTCCAAACAATAGTAAATGTTGGTGATTTTGATGTGATTTTAGAACCAAGCGCTGGCAAAGGGTCTTTTTTCAAATTGTTGCCACCTTCCAAAAGAAAGGGAATCGATGTGGAACCAAAATGTCCGGGCATCGAGCAAATGGACTATTTCAATTTCAATCCCGAACAAAACAAAAAATATTTGGTGCTCGGAAACCCACCATTTGGTCGTATATCTTCTATCGCCGTTAAATTCTTCAATAAGAGCGCGACGTTTGCCGACTGTATTGCGTTTATAATTCCACGCACGTTTAAACGCGTGAGCATCCAAAACCAATTGAGTTTAGATTTTAAACTCGTTCACAGCGAAGATTTACCAATGAAACCATGTTGCTTCGAGCCCAAAATGTTGGCAAAGTGTTGTTTTCAAATATGGATAAGAGCCAGTCCACAACGACAGAAAGTAATCTACGACAAAACTCATTTGGATTTTACGTTTTTGAAACACGGTTCCAACGATGCAAACAATCAACCCACTCCACCGCTCGGTGCGGACTTTGTGATGAAAGCGTACGGTTCAAATTGCGGCGAAATCGTAGAACAAGAGTTACAGAAGTTGAGGCCGAAAAGTTGGCATTGGATTAAATCAAACATTGACGCCAATCTACTAAAAGAAAGATTCAACACCTTGGATTATTCAATGTCGAAGGATACAGTTCGACAAGATAGCATTGGTCAACAAGAAGTGATTTATTTGTATAAAATGAAATACAATTAATTCGTATGGTGTAAGAGTAGTTTTCAAATAATTTTTAAAAAATATTAGGATTATACTCTACTTTATATTTCAAAAGTTTCTTCCACAACACCCGTTTTCCTACATTAGGATTCACTCGTAAAGCATATTCGTACCCATTCCCCTTCATAGTTGCTAACGTGATAGCTGGTAAAACCATTTTACTCCCATGCGCATAACCGCCATGCTCCACGACCATATTGTAAAGGTCTTCGCTCGGTATTTTGAACAGGTACTCTTTCCCCAGTGCTTGCCTGTCGGCGTGCCATAAATTGTACCCCACGAACAAATAAAAATGGACGTTGTGGTCCGGTCTTATTTGTACAAAATTAAAGCTCGAGTCTTTGGCATGAGTAGAACATTTGATCTCAATATTCAAACCATTTTTTGAAGCATCACCAGACATCTTATCTGGTGCATTCTCTAATTTCAAGTCATGTTTAATCACTTGTTCAAATACATCGGAAGTTGGACTGCTTTCGCATCGGTTTATAATACATTTTTCTAACAATGTTGGTGCATTGACCATTAATTGTTTTGTCACTTTGGTGTCACCAATTGTTTTAGCTTTCAATTTTTGAACGCGTTCGCGGAGAGACGGTCCACCTACGGACCTCGGGACTGGTTGCTCAAACTTCTCAAGATGGAGTTTTTTCCAATGTTTTTGACAATACTTTTGATCAGCGTTATCTTCTTTATTGTTACTTTTGTTCTTAGTAGTGTCATAAAACTGACAAGTTTCGACTCTTTTCTTAGTATTTGTGTGATTATTATTATCCAATATACTGGTTGTGTGTGGGGGCACAAAAGGACTGGAATTGTCTTCTTTGTTGCATTTTTTTTTTGGAGTCGTTTTACGTTGATTTTGGGTTGATTCTGGCTCACTTTTTAAAAAATATCTAGTGATTTTTATTGAGTACATCTTTTTTTGTACAAATTTATAAGATCATGGGACCAATTTTGACTACTCTTAACATATATGATTTAAGAGATCATGGGACCAATTTTGAATACATATAATCTACGACTATGTTACTTAATGGAGTTAATAAATCGAGCAATTGTTTCAATGTAGTTTCATCAATTATATTTTACTTATGTTGGGTTATGGGACCAAAATTCCCAAAAGTTTAGAAATCTGGCTGTCAATTCCTAAAAGTTTAGAAATCAGTGACAATTCCTAAAATTTTAGAAATCTGGCTGTCAATTCCTAAAAGTTTAGAAATCAGTGACAATTCCTAAAATTTTAGAAATCTGGCTGTCAATTCCTAAAAGTTTAGAAGCTGGTAAATCATCTATCTCATTTACTAAGCCGCCTTTAAAACGTAAACGTTAAACGTTAAAAATAGGGTATGTCGCGCTATTAATAATGTAGAACTAAAGGACAGTTTTATAAAAAGAACCTATATATCAAATACAATATTAATAAAATATCTTAAAATGCAACGTACTATAGTTGTCAAGGATGTTGGAAAAGTGACAAACAATTCCGATTTCAACTCTTGGATTGCAAAACACATAATAACTATAAATCATGTGGAAGCTCAACGCGACCAACAGCTTCTTATTTACGCAGCACTGAAAAGAATTGATAAAATAACTGAGAGTATGACAGACGGAGATAGATATGAATGGGTAGCTACTGTTCTTATGGTAAATGCATCTGAAGGGTTCTACAGGGATAAAATTGTATCCATAACTCCCATAACTCACTGGCAAACCAAACAACCCATGTTTCAAGTCACAACGTATAACATTTTAACAGGTGGTTTGCCTTGGAGTGGTCTGTCGGACTACGAACGTGAAACAACAGGCATCGCGTGGAAAGTACGGCGTCACTTAGTTGTGAATGCCCTAAAAGGTTCACAGGTCGTCATGCTCAATGAAGCAACTGACGACCAAAAAAATTATTTAGTAGGAGAACTAGAAAATATGAAAATTGGCAGTGCAAAAATTAAAAGGTTTCCCAATTGCGATGGAAGCGTAATTTTATACGACAGAACAAAGTTTGAGCTTATCAAAGCCTTTTCAGACTTTATAACAGATGATCACCCACAGGTTGTTGTTGCTGCAAGACTTATGCACAGATCCGGACAGGAGGTAGTATTTGTGTCTTTGCATTTGAAATCGGGTTATGATAATATGGAACAACGAAGAATAGATGAGTTTACTGCAGCAATGAACAA
>Ga0206126_10004714_pt1 | contig 12960 bp, 11 predicted proteins | sample Helgoland_Spring_5_FD_148621 | JGI IMG/M metagenome (GOLD analysis project Ga0206126, IMG submission 148621) | Pelagic subsurface seawater microbial communities from Kabeltonne, Helgoland, North Sea - Helgoland_Spring_Bloom_20160412_1 | ecosystem: Environmental > Aquatic > Marine > Epipelagic ...
CGAGTGACCACGGCTTCGCCAAATGGTGTAGTACCGGTGCTGGTTTCCACCGAGCCAATGAGCTTGCTGCCCTTGGTCCTGACCGCGTTGTTTTTACCCTCAGCATTGAAAAAGGCGGAGGAAATGGCCTTGGATGGCGCAAAACCCGGAGCATTGATGATGATTTCACCTGTGTCGGCTGAGAGGCTTACCCAGTCTGCACCCGATTGCTGGGCAGAGGCTAATGGAATGGTGTGAGCTAAGGCGCACGCGGAAAGAAATGAGATGGCAGGTCTTAATTTCATAAATTTGATGATAGTGGTAGGGTAAATAAGATGGGGGTAAATAGGATGGTAGTGAATCTTGAGGGGGAAGCAAACCTGCTAGGTTCACTTATTTCGTTTGAGTATACGCAGATGCTTCGACTTGGCTATCACCTAATAAGGGGATATTTCACCTTTATTGTCGCGTCATTGTTGGTGTTGGCGGAAGCGCTTTTTTGCCTAGAAGGCCGCTGCTCATGACTGGCCATAATAGGCATCGGCACCGTGTTTGCGCTCATGGTGTTTGTTGAGGATATGTTCTGGTATGGCTTTCGCGTTTGGATTGAGCTGCCAGGTCATCAGCGCTATCTTGGCACACATCTCAAGCGCGATACTATTATTCAGGGCGTCCTGAACAGACTTGCCCCAGGTGAAGGGGGCGTGGTGCTTGAGTAAAATGGCGGGCATTTCCAGCGGATTGAGACCGAGCTCATGGAAGCGCTCGACAATGCTGATCCCCGTGGCGTGTTCGTAGTCATCGCCAACTTCCTCAGCAGTCAAAGCACGCGCCACGGGGACCTCGCCATAAAAATGATCTGCGTGGGTGGTTCCCAAGCACGATAGGGCAACGCCGGCCTGCGAAAAAGCAGTGGCACTTGGGCTGTGTGTATGAACGACGGCTGCTATGTCAGAAAAATTCCGGTAGAGCTCAAGATGAGTCTTGGTATCTGATGAAGGTCGCAAGTCACCCTCGACCACATCACCATTGAGGTTGAGAATCACCAGATTTGCCGTGGTCAGCTCTTCGTAAGCCACTCCGCTGGGCTTGATGGCAATCAACCCACTCTCACGGTCGATGGCACTAACATTTCCCCATGTCAGAGTGATCAATCCGGATGAAACCAGTGCCTTGTTGGCATCGACGACTTGCTGTTTAAGTTTCTGGTTCATGCTGTCCGTGGTTGTTAGCTTCATTGTTGGCGTTGCTTTTGTCGGATCTGGATCAGGTCTTTCATCACGTGCTCAAGCGAGCCCGACCAGCCGGTGTTTCCAAAGGCATCGTGCAGGGTTTTGTAGAGATCGTAGAGTTCTGCGTATACTACCTGATTCTCCGGGATGGGATGGAAAGTGGTATCGGTAAAGCTGACAACACGCTGCTGAAGCTCTGCCAGCGGGGAGTGCCCGGCGGCCACGGCGGCAAAGAGGGCGGCACCGAGCGCGCAGGTTTGCTCCGACTTGGAAACCCGCATCGGACGACCTAAGACATCGGCATAAATCTGCATCAAGGTTTCGTTTTTAAGTGACAGGCCACCGGTGTTGACGAGCTCATCGATCACCACGCCGTGTTCCTCCATGCGGTTGATGATGGTCAACGCTCCGAAGGCGGTGGCCTCAATGTAGGCTCGGTAAACTTCATGGGCCTGGGTATGCAAGGTCTGACCGAGCAGCAGGCCAGAGAGCTGGACATCGGTGAGGATGGTGCGGTTGCCATTGTTCCAGTCCAGTGCCAGCAGACCGGCGGCACCGGGTGGCTGGTCTTTCATTTTTGCCTCCATGGCCATGAACTTAGCTCCGGCATCCGCGCCGTAGCTATCCGGCACCAGATTGTGCACCAACCAGAGGAAAATATCGCCGACAGCAGACTGGCCGGCCTCGACGCCCACCATGCCCGGCATCACCGAGGAGTCGACCTGACCACAGAGCCCGGGCACATCATCGACATCGCTATCGGCCACGGTGATGTCACAGGTGGAGGTTCCCAGTATTTTGACCAGAGTTCCTTTTTTCACTCCCGCTCCGACCGCCCCCATATGGCAGTCAAAGGCACCCACAGCGATGGTGATGCCCGCGGGCAGACCAAGTTTTTCAGCCCACTCGGCACAGAGAGTCCCAGCCGGAGTATCGGATGCGTGGGCTTCTTTATATAAGCGGCCACGCAAGTCGGCCAATGCCGGATCCAAGCGTGCCAGGAAATCAATGTCGGGCAGGCCATTCCAATCCTCGTTGAACATCGCCTTGTGACCTGCGGCACAGACGGACCTTTTCAGGGTGAGCGGGTTGCTATCGCCTGCGAGTACTGCCGGCAACCAGTCGCAGTGCTCGACAAAGGAATAGGCCGCAGCAAACACTGCGGGGTCGGTGTTTTTCAAGTGCAAGATTTTAGACCACCACCACTCGGAGGAATAAGCGCCGCCACATTTGGCGAGGTATTCAGGTCGGGTCTCGCTGGCGAGTGCGGTGATTTGTTCCGCTTCGCGGTATGAGGTGTGGTCTTTCCAGAGCCAGACTTGGGCATTGAGGTTCTCGGCAAAGCTCTGCTGCATTGCCAACGGCGTGCCGTGTTCATCAACCGGAATCACGGTCGAACCGGTGCTATCGATACCGATGCCAACCACGTCCTCGACATCAAAGGCGCTGTCCGCCTGCTGTGCCTGCGCGATCGCCTCACGGATAATGCTGGTGCAACCGTCGAGATAATCCTGCGGGTTCTGGCGCGCCACATTCGGGTCAGCCGGATCAGTCAGAATTCCCTGCACCCCTGAAGGATAGGGAAACACGGAACTACCCAGCTCACGGCCATTTGCCAAATCCACAATCAGGGAGCGGCAGGAGTTGGTCCCGTAGTCGAGACCGATGGCGTATTTGGGCATGGTGTTGGCTTTGGCGGTTGGCGGTTAGCTATTGGCCCGAATAAAATCGAGCACCCGGTGGTTAAAGTCCTCGAGGTTCTCCCAGTGGAAGGCGTGGCCGGAATCGGGGTAGAGGTGCATGTCGCTATTTGGAAGCGCGGCGTCGATTTCCTCTGCCATCCAGCGCGGGGTGAAGATGTCCCCTTCCCCACCGATGACTAGCGCAGGAGCAGTGATGTTTTTCAACTGCTCCAACGTATTGTGGTGGATGCATGCTGCCGCTTGACCGTGCAGACCGTGCAGTGGCTGTGGGTTGGGATCTTCTGAGGCATCCTGCCTGCCGTCGAGCATGGACTGATACGTCTCCGGATCATCCCAGCTGCGTTTGTGAAAAATGAGGAGCTGTATCCACTCCATGAAGGCCCCGGGTGTCAGGTGCGCCTTGGCCTGTTTCATGTGTTCGAAAGTGGACTTGGCGTAGGCGTCACAGCGTGCCCATGGACACATCAGCACCAGGCTTTGGACTTTTTCAGGATGCCGCAGGGCGAGCTGCTGGCCGATGGTACTTCCCATCGAACAGCCGACAATATGCGCTTTTTTGATGCCTAGACCATGCATGAGGTTGGAGTAGTCGTCTGCCATCATCGCGGAGCTGTAGTCACCCGCAGGTTTGTCACTCTGGCCAACACCGCGGTTGTCGGGGGTAATACAGTAAAACTGCTGACCCCATACTTCCACGTGCGCTTCCCAGACCGCATTGGGAGCGGTGATGCCCATGATCAAAATCACGGGTATGCCGCCGTTCTGCTCGCCATGCAGCTCATAGTGCATGGTGAAATCATCTGTGGTGTATGCAGGCATGGTCTCTTAGCGCTTGATGGAGGGAAGCAAGGCCTCTTCAATCCATTTGCCGTCGTGAATGGTAACCCCATCCGGGTCTTCAAGTGCTTGCGGGGCCTCGTCCTCACAGATAATCCAGCCGTCATAGTTTCGGTCATGAAGCCACTGGGTAATGCCCTGGAAATCCACCTTTCCTTCACCCATCAAAGTAAAGCCAGGATTACCATCCCAGTCCTTGTAGTGGACCAGGTTAATGAGACTCTCATACTCCTTCATCTTGGCGAGCGGATCCATGCCGCCGTTGATGATATGCCCCACATCAGGAGTCCAGCCGGTCACGGATACGTCCAGCCCTTCAAGAATAACGCGATAGTCTTCCTCGGTGCGATTGGTCGATGTATCCGGGGAGTTCGGGTGATAGGTGCAGCTCACCCCAGCATCCACGGCGCGGCGGGAGACCGCATTGACGTTGGCGACGAGGTTATTGCGCCGCTGCTCAAGGTCGTGGCGGCCGGTGGGCAACTGCACAGTACAGAGCAGAGCTTCGGGAAAATGGCGCAGGAGATCAATGGCCCGGTCAGCATCCGCCCGCTCCTGATCCGTTTCCTCGGGGTCGTTCCAGTTCTGGCTAAAAGCAATGGCGGCAAGCTCGATGTTGTGCTCCTTCAAGCACTCGGCGAGTTTGACCGGATCAGCGAGATCGCCCATCCACGAGAAGATCGGCTCGATCCCGGCCATGCCCGCCTTGGCGGATACTTCGATCATATGGGCCAGGCTGTTTTCCCAGTGAGCGCCTGAATCGCGCATAAACCAGGTGTAGCACTCATTTCCGAATTTCATATTATCAAAACTATAAAATAATTAAGGACGCTTTTAGCGAATGTTTGGTTGAGAAAGGGTCTTGCCCTCCTCGTATTTCCGCTACTTGGAGTAAGCCTTGTTGATGTCGAGCATGACACCCAGGATGGTATTCCAGGTTTCCTGCTTCTCCAGCGTCGCATTGGGGAACATGCAGCCGTCCCAGCAGAGGTGTTTGATTTCCGGACGCGGCTTGCCGTTTTCATCGAGCAGCCAGTAGGAGGCGCACTTGACGATGTCGAGTTTGCCATTGGGATCATCCGCGGCGCAGTGGCGGCCGGTTTTATCGTGGGCGCCAGTGCCGTGCACGCTGCCATCGTTCTGGGCGACGTGGAAATCATAGGTCCACGGTCTGAGCTTGTCCGTCATGGTCTTGTAGGCCGCCCAGAACTCCTCATCCGAGTAGCCTTCCTTCAGCAATGCATGTTCAGGGGCGTTGTAGCCCAATAAGTAAAGATAACTGTGGGCAAGGTCTGCCTGGAAGCCAACCCGGCCGGGAAGACCAACCATTTCCAACAAATCGAGCATGTCTTTCCATGAATGCATGCCACCCCAGCAAATTTCACCTTCCACCACCAGAACTTCGTCAAAATCAGCGGCAACCTCGGCACTCTCCTTGAATGTCTGGGCGATGAGCTTGGTGCCCTCCACCGGATTCTTCGACCACTCGTCCACACCGACGGCGGAATCGATCCGGATCGAGCCATACTCACGTACACCGTGCTCACGAAGAATCTTCCCATAGCGGCACGACTTGCGTACAGCATCCACAAAGCGGCCGCGGGTCTCAGCATCACCCATGGCACTGCCACCTACCGTTCCCTCCCAAACAGGTGCCACAAAACTACCTACTTTGAGTCCATGCCCTGCAATTTTATCAGCGAGCTTACGGATTTCAGCCTCATCGGCATCAATATCCAAATGCGGTTGGAACAAGAACATGTCCACTCCGTCAAAACCTTTACCGCCAACATCACTGGCCGCAGTCATCTCAAGCATTCTGTCCAAACTGATCGGTGGTTGATCAGAGCCGTCTTCCTTGCCAACGAGGCCGGGCCACATCGCGTTATGTAATTTCCATGTCATGCTGAAATTTAATATAGGATCCGCGGGCATGTCGATCTAGAACATCTCACCTTATTTTTTGAACAAAATCGGCACACTCATGCCGTGACCAGCTAAATCCTGAAACGCAGCCGGTAATGTCTCGGGGTCTCCTTCATGACCCGGAGAAACTCACGGCTAAAATGACTCTGATCTGCATAACCACAATCAGCTCCTATCCGGGAAAGCGTATCAGTAGTTTGAACCAGGCGATGACAAGCCTCCTGCACCCGCAGATGCCTCATGTATTGCTTGGGCGTCATGCTGAAATACTTTTTGAACTTCCGCTCAAAAGCACTCAGCGACATATTGACCAGATTAGCCAGGAGCTTCACAGGCAGGGTTTCATGATAATCCTGCTTCATTCTGGAGATCGCCGGCCCCATTTCGCCTGCAGCTTCAAGTCCACTGATACCGGTCTGAAACGGGCGCGTCACACCCACGAGGCCGCAAATCACGCCCTTGTTATCGACCAATGGCGTCTTCGTTGTGGTGGACCAGTCAACCAACCCTTTGCCTCGGCTAACGAGCTCTACCTTGTTGACTAAGGGCTCGCCGGTTTGAATGACGCGGAGATCATCTTTTCGATAATTATCCGCCAAGTGACGTGGTAAACAGTCATGATCCGTCAGCCCTAAGATGGACTTCTTGTCTTCGAGCTCAAGGGCATCCGCCAGACGCTTGTTGAGGGCCACGATACGAAAGCTGGTATCCTTTACGAAATAAAGAAATCCAGGCATGCTGTCAAACAGGTCACCCAAATAACCGTCAACATCATGATTTTGAAAAAAGGCGGCATCGTGCATCGCAGCCATCTAAGCCCTTGCCGCAGCCCTGCTCAACCATATTCGCCAAGATGGAACCCTGATCTTGAATGGCGGATTGCTGACACATTGCGCCTTCCGTAGCTTCATAGGTGGCACGCAAAGCCGCCAAGAGAATAGCGCCTCAACGCAGGTCTACTTGGTACGCTAAGCCGCCAAGATTGCCAATGTGGCAAGTCCATGAATGCATCATGCTGGCATCATTCAACATTCAAAACTCCGCCGAAGGCGGCAACCTAGCCACCAACCAATGCCAGCAATACACCTGCGGCGACAGCGGAGCCGATGACACCGGCGACATTAGGGCCCATGGCATGCATCAGCAAGTAGTTCTGCGGGTTGGAGTCCATGCCGACCTTGTTGGAAACGCGGGCGGCCATTGGCACTGCCGAGACACCGGCCGAGCCGATCAATGGGTTGATCTTACCTGCGTCCGTCTTGGCGAACTTATTCATGACCTTCGCCATGATCACACCTGAGCCAGTACCGATACTGAAAGCGATAAGGCCAAGCACGATGATGCCTAAGGTTTCGGCCGAAAGGAACTTGTCTGCCTGCAGCTTGGAGCCAACGGCGAGACCGAGCATGATGGTGACAATGTTGATGAGCTCATTGGCAGCCGTCTTGGATAGACGCTCAACAACACCACATTCCTTAAACAGGTTACCCAGCATCAGCATCCCGACCAGCGGAGTGGCTGATGGTAGCAGAAGAGCGCAGATAATAAGTACTGAGAGCGGAAAGACGATCTTCTCGATCTGACGAACGGGACGCAGCTGCTTCATCTCGATCTCGCGCTCGGCCTTGGTGGTCAGCAGGCGCATGATAGGAGGCTGGATAATCGGTACCAGCGCCATGTAGGAGTATGCCGCCACCGCAATGGCGCCTAATAAATCAGGTGCCAGCTGGCCGGCGAGGAAAATAGCCGTGGGCCCGTCAGCACCACCAATAATACCAATAGCACTGGCGTCTTGGATGGAAAATTCAATGCTACCAAAGGTACTGGAGAGCCAAAGTGCGCCAATCAGCGTGGTGAAAATACCAAACTGAGCCGCGGCTCCAAGGAGTGCGGTCTTAGGATTGGCAAGCAGTGGGCCAAAGTCGGTCATGGCTCCCACTCCAAGGAAAATCAGCAGTGGGAAAATAGGCACGTCACCGATGCCCATTTCGTAGAAAGCGTAGAGGAAGCCCCCTGGCTCGGCGATGCCGGCGTAGGGAATGTTGGCAAGGATACCACCAAAGCCGATTGGCAGAAGCAGTAGCGGCTCAAACTTCTTGGCAATTCCCAGGTAGATGAGTAGCAGACCCACGAGGATCATGATCAGCTTGAAGATGCCGTGTTGGCCTGGCTGCTCTTCACCGTTCTCGTCCACCGTGGGCTCACCACGTTCGAAGAAACCCTTCAGACCGGTGCTGTCCCAAAGGCTTTGCACCTTAGACTTCTCGGCCACCTCAGCCACCTCAGCAGAGTCAACGGCTTGGGCCGCCTTAGCTGCGACGTCGGCCGCAAACAGATCCGTAGGCATGAACAAGCACACCAGTGCGGCTAGGCACAGGCAAGCAATCGAACCCTTTGTGAAAAATGATGATTTTTGCATTAACCTAGTGTCGCTATAACTTGTCCTGATGTGACTTGATCGCCTTTGCTAACCAAAATCTCGGAAACCACACCAGCGCTAGGTGCGGCAATTGCCATTTCCATCTTCATGGCCTCAAGCACGATCACGGTTTCACCTTCCTCGACGGCATCGCCAGGGCCTTTGAGGATGTCAAAAACAGCACCCGGCATAGGTGCAGAGACAGGCGTTCCACCGCCACCGCCGCCTGATGAGCTAGGTGATGCGTCGTCACCACCCTCGCTAACACTGACGTCGTAGCTTTTGCCGTTGACGGTTGCCTTGTCACCATCGAACTCGACGACAAACTTATCGCCACCCACCTTGACGGTGAGTTTATCAGCAACCGAACCTCCAGCACTACTAGCTGCGGCGGGTGCATCCTTCTCGATCTTACGGACGTTGGTTTTCATCTCTCCCTTGAGGAAAGAGATGCCCTTGGCACCACAGGCGGCGACAATAAAGGTGTTTTCATCTGTGACAGGTAAGCCCTCGGCCTCGAGCTTGGCGACCGCAGGGGCAACACCTTTCTCAGGGTTGGCCTCGTCCATCTCAAGTGGGCTTTCCGTGGTGGGCTCTAAACCCATTTTCTCGGCGGCGCGCTTAACGATATCAGGATCGGGAGCGACTGGAGTTTTGCCAAAGTAGCCGAGCACCATCTTGCCGTAACCTTCGGCGAATTTCTCCCACTTGCCGAACATGACGTTGTTGAAAGCCTGCTGAAAATAGAACTGGCTGACCGGTGTCACCGAGGTACCGAATCCGCCGAGACGAACCACTTCACCCATGGCATCGATGACTTCTGGATAGCGGTCGAGGATGCCGTTATCACGCATCATCTGAGTATTGGCAGTCAGCGCACCGCCGGGCATCGGGCTCCACGGAATCAATGGCTCCACCGCCTTGGCCTCTGGCGGCATAAAGTAGTCTGACATGCAGTCCTTGAATACGGCCTCAGCCTCCATGACTTTATCAATATCGAGATCAAGACGGTAATCCGTTCCTCGCAGAGCGTGCCACATGGATGCCACATCTGGCTGGCAGGTGCCGCCCGAGCAAGGTGCCATCGACAGGTCAATCTGGTCGGCTCCAGCTTCAATCGCAGCATGATAGCAGATCACTCCGGTGCCGGCGGTATCGTGGGTGTGGTAAACAATGCGGGTGCCCTCGGGCAAACGCTTGCGGGCTGCCTTGATGGTCTCGTGAATAGTCGATGGGTAAGCCGTGCCACTGGCATCCTTGAAGCATACCGAGGTGAATGGAATCTCAGCTGCCAAGATATCATCGAGTGTCTTAGCGTAAAACTCAGCATCGTGTGCGCCGGTGCAGCCAGGAGGCAATGCCATCATGGTGACACAGACTTCGTGGTTCAGACCGTGGTTGGTGATCGAGCGTCCTGAATCAATGAGGTTGTTAACGTCATTGAGCGCATCGAAGTTACGGATGGTCGTCATGCCGTGCTTCTTGAACATCTTGGCATGCAGGTCGATGATGTCGCGTGGCTGGGAGTCAAGGGCGACCACATTGATACCACGAGCAAGTGTCTGCAGGTTGGCATCGGGGCCGGCCTTCTCTCGGAAGGTGTCCATCATGTCGAAGGCATCCTCGTTGGAGTAGAAATAAAGTGACTGGTAGCGAGCTCCGCCGCCTGCCTCAAAATGCCGGATACCTGCATCCCTTGCCGCCTCGACAGCGGGCATGAAATCAGGAGTAAATACCCGGGCTCCGTATGCGCTCTGGAATCCGTCCCGGAACGCGGTGATCATTACATCGATATTTTTAGCCATGATTATTTAGTAGATTAGAAAATAGTTGATCTTTAGTGAGTGTATAGAAGGTCGTGTTTGATTAGCCCCCTTTTTGGGTGCGGTGAGCAGCTGCGATAGCCACGGCCATCGTTGCCGATGTGCGTGCGCCTGAGCCTGAGCCAGCTGGACCAGAGGGCTTGGCAGGTTGTTCTGGCTCGGGAAATTTACTCAATAAGGAGCCGGATACCTTCATTAAGATGACCAGTAAAACGAGAAACGAGAACACTACTCCCATTCCAACTAACATTAGTTCAAAGCCTTCTCCTATCATCGTTTTTATTGTTGTCTGGTTAGCGGGTGGGTCAAGTCGGGTAATGTCAGGCAATCTCTGCTCGCCTGCATTCAAATTATCAGGGGGCTTTTCTAGCGAACCCTATGATACTTGTAAACAAAGGATTGGGAAGTTTTCTCAACTTGTCAGCCCGCCCTGCCTAACTAGGCGTCTTGTTGCCAGTCCGGCTTACCTGCGTAGACCCACCGGTAGTAGTCTGCTCGTTTTAACTGCGCGGCAGCGGCATCATCGATAAACACCTTGGCATTCGGGTGATGTTGCAGAATTGAAGCGGGGACCATGGCGGCCACTGGCCCTTCAACCATCGCAGCGATGGCCTCGGTCTTACCTTCTCCGAAAGCAAGCATGATGTTGCTGCGCGCTGCCATGATCGTACCTATGCCCATGGTGATGCAATGGCGTGGCACCTTGCTCTCATCACCATCAAAAAAGCGGGCGTTGTCAGCCACGGTCTCCTGCGTCAGTGTTTTGATACGGGTTCGGGAGGCGAAGGATGAGGTGGGCTCATTGAAACCGATGTGACCATCGGAACCGATGCCAAGTATTTGTAGATCAATACCTCCAGCATTGATAATAGCCTGCTCGTAGGCCGCACAACACGCGGGGACATCTGTCGTCATGCCGTCAGGGATGTTGATCTTATCCGGGTTGATATTGATGTGGCTAAAAAAGTTCTGCCACATGAAGCTGTGATAGGACTGCTCATGCTCTTTTTCTAAACCGACATACTCATCCAGATTAAAGGTGGTCACCGCACTGAAATCCAGCCCCTCCTCGCGGTGCATCCGGATCAGCTCAGCGTAAAGTGGCAAGGGCGTGCTGCCGGTCGCCAGGCCTAAAACGGCGTCAGGTTTTTCACGCACGAGGCGCGCCACTACTCTGGCTGCGGCAACACTGGCGGTCTGCTTGTTTTGCTGAATGATGATTTCCATGGGATGAAGATGTCTGCTGGGTCACTGATATCACTTCTTGCCAATCATGGGAAGACTGGCTGCGGCAACGGCCTGGCCGTGACGTTTGTCCTGCTCGTTGGGCGTGACCATTTCGATCTGTTTGGCAAGTTCAGGAAAGAGCTGATCCAATACATGCCCCGCCTGCTCGATAATGATCGTGCCGCCTTGGCCACTGGTGACACGACCAAGCAAGAGCACCTTGCGGATCTGGTAAAAGTCAGCGTAATGGGCGATGGCGTAACCAAGGTAGGTGCCGATGGTGGAGTATATTTTGGCGGCACGCTCGTCCCCATTCGCCATGAGTTTCTGCACCTCGACCAGCTGCTCGGGGAAAGGCATATCAGCAGGCAGCTCAATGCCGGCGGCGGGCACGAGGCGCGCCACGGCCTGCTGCGAGAGGTACTGAGCACCCACGCCGGCGTCCCCTGACCACTCATCGATGGGCGCATCTTCACGATAGTCAATGGGAGCAAAAGCCAGCTCGTTGAGCATCGGGGTGATGTTGCCTTCCGGCGTCACATAGCCAACTGCTTCACTGGTCCCCATGGCTAGCCCGAGCACGGCGTTTTCATGCATCGACATTGAACCCGCCAGTGCGGTGACCTCGCCATCGTTAACCACATCAAAGGGCACGTTGCCCCAGCGCTTTTGCAGGTCAAAAAACAGCCGCCTGACCTTCGACTCAAAATCCTCGGGGGAAACACCACGGAACAAGGAGGCTACCCGCACCTCATTGTTAACATAAACTCCAGCGGAGCTGCCACCGATGGCATCGACACGTGGCAGATGCGCCGCTGCACGCTTGAGGGTGTCGTTAATGCCCTCAATCTGATAGCTCGGATCATTTTCAAAATAGGGATTCCACTCAATCTCCTCGGAGAAGACGACTTCACCATCAATCACCGCGGCACACTTGCGATCCGAGCCGCCGAGGTCAAAGCCGATCCGGCATCCGTCGAGGTGTCGGCCAAGTGGTACGGCCGTCTCATTTTCCGCAGGGATGTCCTCCATGGCACAGGCGCGGATTGCTAATGGCTTGCGATACACCTTGTCGCCAAAAAAATCATGATCAAAGGCACGCACTCCCTGGGCCGAATAGATGGCCGCCAGTTTACCAACCAAGGAATCGCAGCCGGCGATGAGCACGCTGCAGCCACCACGCTGCCAAAACAGGAATTTAAGAATACGCTCGAGGTAGCGCAACGTCAGCTTTTCGTCTTCAGCCGCAAGCGGCAGGATTTGCGTGCGAAATACCGAGCATGTTTCATCTGGGCGCAGCAGGGCAATGGCAAGCTCCGACCCATTACCGGATTCTTGCACCAGATCGCGATAAGCTCTGTTCCACAACACAGCGGGCAAGAAGTCCTGATCCAACTCAGGTTTAATCACTACATCAACGTTCATCCTTATAGCGGGTCATTCACGGTTCCAGAATGGGATGATCAAAAATCCACATAAAGGTAAAACTATTGCCTATTTTGTCTGTTTTTTAACATTATTGACTTTCTGGACGCCTCGACCAAGCTTGTCTTATGCACGTGGATCTAGTCGGTATCAATGAACCGGAAAACTACTTCACTGGGCTAGGCAATGACCAGCTACCGAGCCCGACCAGTGTCCTGTTGTTCCTGCGTACAAGTAAAAACAAACTGCAGCAGCATGCCCTGCAGAACCGCTCCCACCACCGCTTTGTACTGGCATTCAATCTCGGCACCGAAGGGCACGTGCATCTCGATAACCTAGATATGCCATTCAAGCCGGGGCAGGCCCTGCTCATTCTCCCCTACCAGTTC
>Ga0206126_10004715_pt1 | contig 12960 bp, 26 predicted proteins | sample Helgoland_Spring_5_FD_148621 | JGI IMG/M metagenome (GOLD analysis project Ga0206126, IMG submission 148621) | Pelagic subsurface seawater microbial communities from Kabeltonne, Helgoland, North Sea - Helgoland_Spring_Bloom_20160412_1 | ecosystem: Environmental > Aquatic > Marine > Epipelagic ...
ATCTTAGGTCGTGAAGGGAAGCGTGTGAAAGGAGTGCGTTGTCCTATCTCTCTGCATTGGTGACGTGCGCAGGACTTAGAGAATTGACACTCCTTGTTGGTGCAGCGGCAGATGTCGTATGGAAGCTTCATTATGCCATCCCCATCTGTGAAAGGTTATACTCGGCAAGCTCATAGTCCATGATGTCCTTGAGCTGTCCGTGGCGATTCATGGCAACATACATGATCTCGTCTTCACCTACGCCTCCAGGTTGTGTGACGTTCTGGACGGATGTGATTTGCCAGTCCTGACCGTCGAACTCGATGATTTCCATCTCTCTATGGTAATTGTTGTGCATGTCGTGATATTTGGTTAGTTGGTTGTTTGTGTCAAGGCTAAAGAACAAGTCGGAGTAGAAACAAGTTCTACGTCCTATTTGTTCTCGAAGTAAACATTGCACTCCCAAGCCTGAAAGTGCGTCCCGTCTTCCTCGGTGATTGTTACCTCTCCGTGCTTATTCATGTTTACGAAGCGACCACGACGGTATCCATCGTATTTAGTAATCGCCTTAACTTTGTCGCCGTAGTGGAATTTGCGAGAACCAGACGAGCTAGGCAATGCCTTAGCTGTCGGTGTTGTTTCAGTTTCTTGATTGTCTTGTGTCATGGTGTTGTTGATTGGTTTAGGTTGATTGGCGGCATGCCTACTCTATTTGTTCTGAACGAATGACACATGCACGGTGTCGATGAATGGCCCATCCGTATCAGTGTCTAGGAACAGGTATTCGCCAATCTGCGCGTTTACCGTTCGATTGCCGTGCCCCTCGATTGTCACCTCGTCGCCGCATTCGTAGTCAGAACATGGCGCTGCTGTGAATGCCGAATCGTCGGCAGGGTTTTGATTTGGTTTTGGTTTCATAATGTTTTACGTCTGCGTCATCACAGAGCTAGGCGTTATACTTTATAGACGTTGCATTCCCATGCGTCGAAGCCGCCACCGTCACCAGTGGACACAGTGACGACCCCGAACCTGTCGATCCCCACGAATTTCCCATGACAGTAGCCATCATGTCGCGTGATGGCCTTCACCTTTTCACCCTTTTGGAATTTAGTATAACCAGCCGATACGGACAAATCCGAGACTGTTGGTTCCTTGAATGATTTAGTCATATTTTTACTTGGTTGGTTGTTCGTCGGATTGTCCGATCTCAGTGTTCTCTTTTAGCACCCATTCCAGCGCGAACATGCCATTTTCAATGCGGTCGATTGCCGCGCCTCGAAATTCGCAGCCTTCCTTTATCTGCCAAGCTCGTATAGCTCGATCTAGGTCAATCTGCATCTCGGATATTCTTTGCCGTATTTCTGTTTCGGTTTTCATAGTTTAGTGTATTTGATAGATTTAGTGTTAGTGATTTAGAACCAGTCGCTCGGAGAATCGCGTTCTCCAGCTATTTGTTCACCCGAAAAGCCGCATCCCCGAAGAGATGCGACCGCAGGGCAGACAATGGTTGGCGCTAAAACGGTGGCTCTTCGTCGAGAGGATCTTCAGCCGAAGCCTGAGCTGGAGCTGGAGTCGCCTGAGCTGGAGCAGTAACCTCGACCTTCCAAGCCTGCAAGTTGACGTAATACTTGCCGTTATACTCATTGCCCCGCAGGTTGAACTCGACGCTCACCTGATCCCCGATCGACATCACGCCGACCTTATCGCAGAGATCTTTAACCGCCTCTAGTTTGATTTGCTGAGGATACTTGTCAGCCATATCATCGATAACAAACTCCTGCTTTTGGAACCCGCTTCCGAAGGTTTGCTTATCGTTGATGACGACAATGCGCCCCTTGATGTTGAATGATTCTGACATATTATTGATCCTTGATGAAAGTGCCATCGACCATTTTACCGGTGCGTGACGAGATTTGATTGTAAGCGAATGCGATGCAGTCCTCGAACGAGATACCATGCAGCTCGGAGAGCATGATCAGCGTGACCGCAGTGTCACCGATTCCGTCAGTGATACCGTCGTGATCGTTGTCGTGAATCGCGACGTGAAGCTCTTGGACTTCTTCGAGCGTCTTGCCGAATTGCGTCTCAAGCGTTGCCTTGGCATTTGCGCCGATGATTTCGCGAGAGGTTCCCCAATCGCGGACGAGATTGATAAGTGTCTTGATTTCCATGCTATTTCCAGAGCGTCTCCATTTTAGCGATTTGGCCTTCGAGCTTGGCAACACGAGCTTCGAGAGCGCATTGAGTTGATGGCGTTGACCGCAGCTTAGGATATCCTGCCTCAGTGCGATACACTAAGCCAAGGTTCTTATTGCCGACCACGACTCCGATCTCATCTTTCACGATTTCCAAGAGATCCGGAATGCCAGTATATTGAAGTCGATCTTTATTATCGACGAGGAAGTTCACGAGGCGAACCTTCTCGCCCAGACTCAGTGTTATTTTTGCTTTACTCATATTATTATCTTTAGCTGTTGTGGAGCTTGACGACGAAGAATGCGCCAGCCAAGCAGTGAAGTGAAATTAATGTGTAGATGAAAATCTCCATTTTGAATTTGCAGTGTAGGATGCTGCACCCCGTTGAAGTTGTTAAGCGAGCGCCTTGACTGCCTTTGCTTTAGAAAAGCTCTTGCGATATTTCGCACCGTCAGGGAGAAAGTAGAAGCGGAATTGATAGAAGTCCTTAAATCCTCCAGTGCTAAACCGAGCGCACTTCGTAGCTTCGCAAACCACCTTGCCCCCCCCGACTGCTGAATAAGCTTGATTGTCGAATCGAATCTCCTTTTCCCAAGCCAGTTGAGCTTCTTCTTTAGTTCCACTTTCGCGAGCTTCAAACATTCCATCGAGCAGAGTTTCAGCAGTTTCAGCAAGCTTTGTGGCTTCGTTAATAAGTGTTTCGTATGCGTTACATGTGTTGTTCATACCGACCAAAGTGCGCATAAAACTATATAGGTCAATAGCTAATTTCATTTACTTCAACAAATATCGCACCCTCGTTCGATTCGCCGTGAGTCCAGTATTTATGCACGCTCAGCTTGATACACTGCGAGTCGTCGAGATAGGCGACACCATTGAGCGCATCAAGAACCATCTTCGCGAAATTGTCGCAGTCTGGTTTTTGAACGTGATGCACTTCCTTGAATCGATCCTTGATGATACCTGCATTGCGACCAGTCCCGAAGTGCGATTGAGGCCGAGACATTGCGACCTTGATCTCGACGGAGATTGCACCCTCCAGCGGCTCCTTTCGCGGGTAAACCTTCAAATATGCGACCTTCAATTTCTGCCGATAGTCCGTGACCTTCTTCGGCATGTAAACGCGAGTGAACTTGCCCATCCGAGCAAACTTAGGCCGACCATCTGGAACCGGAGTGCCTGCGAGCATGAATGACCGGCTCACTTGGCAGCCTCCATTTTCTTCACAGCTCGGTTATACTGCCCGACTCGTGCGCCTAACTCGTGACACGCACGCGCAAGAGTGCAGTCTGGTCGATCCTTCATGCGCTTTCGGATCTGCCGCACTTTGTTCGGACTAATATCAATCAAACTCGATGGATCGACGTAAGGTTTTTGCGGGGGCAACGATGCGAGATATTCGCGTTCCTCCTCCGGAGTCCGCTTTCGGCACGCAATCAGTTCATACGCATTCACATGAGCAGCTAGTTTGTTAATCGGAATGTATCGTTTCAGTTTCATTTCAGTTTTTCGGTTTTGATGAGCGTCATCGCAGCTCGTGCTTTGATGATTCGGAGATTTTCCCCCTTGATCGTGCCGGACGCAAAAAACGCGAGCGCAGTGTCAGCGTCTCGACCATGTTTGATGACTGTGCATGCGGTTGGCATTATCGGAGTTGTATAAGTAAATCGGTAAGCAGGCATCACACGTCGTTGACCGTGAGTTTGATTCCCATGTCAGCCGCGAATACCTCGATCGCTTCGAGGTATTTAGTCATCTGCTTTACCGAAAGCGCCGACGTGCTGGTAAGCCTCACAACGAAGCGCCGGAGCGTCAGCGCCTCATCATCCTCAGCACGAGCCAGCGAAGCCTTGAGCGCAATCACACCCGCAGCGTAATCCTCATCCGACTCGATCAACAGAGGCACGCAGAATTTCAGCTTGAGCGCGTCATGGAGATCCGCAGTTGACTCGTATCCGAGATCTGGAGCCATGATCGACAACCATTTCCAGTATAGCCGATTCTGATCGACCGACCGATTCCGCTTCCAGTCCGAGAGTTTGAGTTGCACCGGAGCATCTGCTGAGATGTCGATGTGCCGCAGGACGTGCATCGCCCGACGCCGATCCTCTTCAGTTGCTAGTTTGATAGTTTGATTGCTCACACCCAAAAAGCCGCCACCCCGAAGAGTGACGACTGCTAGTTAGTGGGTAGTAAAATCCTACTGACCTGCTCGAAGCTCGATGCACGACTGACACTCCGCGATCGCCTTGTCGAACTGATCGACGACCTTTGCTTTGCCCTCGAAATCTGGAAGCTTCGCAACGAAGTCAGCGCCACCAGTCAGAGCATCCTTGTCGCCCGATGTCGCCACGACAGCAAGATTCTCGCCCTTATGCTTGCCGCCCCAAGGCCAAATCACCTCGTGCCACTTGAGCGAGATTCCGCGAGTCAGTTTCGTAATTAAAACTTTCTGCTTCGTCTCAGCCTTCAACGCCGCCTCTTCTTCTGGGGTCAGCTTTGGTGCTGGTTTGAAGTCGCCCACCTCATCCGGCAGATCGCCCTTGCAGTAGATTTCAAGACCGAGCCCGAACATAGCCATGTTCTTCACAAGGCAACGCATGATCGCCTTGTTGATGTCAGTCATCGAAGCCGCTGGACAAGTCTTCTCGATCATTTTTCCAGTCCACTTGCCCGAGTCCCATTCCTTCACCTCATACGTGTAAGGCTCCAGCTTGAGAGCGCGATTTGCGCCATCCATGACACTCAACCACATCTCATGCGTCTCACCCTCAACCGTCATCGAAGTGCGAACCATAATGCCGAACGCTGGATCTGAGAAGTAAAGTCCACCAGTTTGAGGATTCTCTTTGACCTGATAAGATGCTGAAGGACATTCGAGCTTGAAGAGATTCCAAGCGGTTGACCATGACAAGTAACTAAAACTCGATCGAGTTTCGGTCAGCTTGCTTACGTCGATTGAAGAGAGCGCCTTAAAGCGAGCGAGTCTTGTTTGTGCGTTTGTGTCCATATTGTTAATCCTGAGAGTTTGCTGTTTTTGCTTGGCCTTGAGCCTTGCGAGATGAGAGCAGGCGAATAGCCGACTCGATGACATGCCCCTGCGACATGCCGGAAGCCGCAGCCGCATCCTTCACGAATTGCAGAGCCTCCGGCGACAGGTTGACGAAGATGCCCTTTCGAGGCGCGAGAGTGATGGCTGGTTTTTTGCGTTTCATTAGTAGGTGATTTGAATGTTTGGAATTTTGTTGTTAACGATAGCACCAATAAGTCGCTTTGCGTCAGCTTCCAACATGCCATGCAGGCAGAACGATTCGAGCAACTGACGATTGACCTGAACCTTTTTGATCGCCTCACTATCCCTTTTGCTCACTGACTCATTTTTAGCCACAACCACAGGCGCAACTTTCGATTCAGCCGCTTCCTTCTTCGCAGCCTCGTGCTTCGCGACAGCTTCGTCAGCGATACGCTTCTCGTCAGCAGCACGAGCGTCAGCAGCTTCCTGCTCAGCCTTTACCTTGCGAAGCTCTGCAAGCTCGTCAGCGTCTTTACGTTGCTGCAATGCCGCCTTGATGCGAGTCAGTCCCGCAGCGGTCATCTGCTCGGCGTCCTCGGAGCGATCCCCGAAGTCTTCAAGGTTGATCGACTCAAGGTGTGCGATCTTCTTGGATAGTTGCACCTCGGACAGTAACTCACCTGTGACGGAAGATGTCGAAACTCCAGCCTGCTCCAACTCGAAGAAGTGTTGATCGACCTTCGCTTTCGCAGCAGCTTGCTCCTCCTCCCATAGAGTGACTGGTTTACGAACCTCAGCCTTGATCGCTTCCAACTCATCGCGGTAAAGCTTGCGCTCCTTATCGATGACCTTCGCCTCAGCTTTGATCGGATCGACGAGAGCCTTTCCGAGCTTCTCGATGCCAGTCTTAGTCTTCGTAACCTTAGCAGCCCATGAGATGCACTCGTCGCGCCCCTTGGCAGTTGTCGTATCGAATACCATCGCAAGTGCCTCAGTGCGAACCGCCTCGATAGTAGTCTCGGCAGTGTTATTCAGGAATAGGTCAGATGCGGACAAGCCGCCGATTTTTTCTAGTGTGTTCATATTATTTGCTTTCGTGTGTTTTGATGATTTCGAGAACGGATGTCATTGCTTCGCGAATTGTTGCAGCAGGACAGGATGAGGCGAGAATGCCTTCAAGGTGGACGATGCTCTTTAGCGATGGATCTTCAGCAGAATCATCCAGAATGTTCGACTCCCAACCGCCGAGGAAAAATCGCACCTCGAATTGATCGACGTGCGGAATATACGAAACGAAGCAGTCATGCCCCTTCGCTTTTACGATGCAAGCGACCTCAATCGCTTCCTTCATTGCTTCTAAGATTGATTCGTTCATGTGACTAGTTTCCGTATTGATCTTCAAAGCAGATTCCGCAAAGCCCTCTTCTGAGGTCTTCCATGTTTCCGCAAAACGCGCAGGGTTTTAGTGTTTCGATGCTTGAGATTTTCATATTGTTTTTAGTTTGTTGATTCGATGCGAGTATCGCTTCGATATAGATGAAAGTGCGCATGAAATTATATAGGTCAATAGCAATTTTCGATTCATTCAAATAAAGACTGCTGCGATTCAACTGCTGCGATTTCATATCGTTTCGATTCGCCTTTAGGGTAGTCCTCAATCGGATAGTTCAACAGCCGACGCATATTCTTCCTATCGCGCTTCGATCCGCAGAAATAGATATATCTGTGCTTCCTTGCTCGCTCGATATAATACACATTCTCAGCCCCATACTTATTGCGAAGAAACTCAATACGCGATGGATGCCCCCGCCCCTCGTCGCCTATTGTCGTGTGATGCTTATGCTCAAACCCCTTGACCATTGGATCTTTGAATTTTGCAGACAGTCCAGTATATACGAAATTACATGACTGGTAAACATAACCGACGTGCCCTTGACCGCTGTCAGCATAACTGACAACGATACTTGGCAATGGCAGCATTTTGAGCGACCGACCGACAAGCTGACTCGCGAGATTCGGGATATTCTCACAGCATAGGCGGTTCAATTCTAATACATGATTAGCTCGTGCCTTCCCGCATATCCCATCTTTCAGTGTCGAGCTTAATGGCGTGCCATACGTGACAACGCCGACCATATTACGCCCCTCGAATGCGCCGAATGCGTGCGATATTGGGCACATCCGTTTTGCGTAGTGGCGATTCAATAGCCAAGGAGCCGCATCTGATGCTTCTATTCGATTAACTGTAATGCGATGACCCATTAAACAGATTTAAGTGATGCGTTCTCTGGCAAGTCGCCAGCGTAATGATTGCCGATATACAACGCACCGTCGCGCACCTCGATGTCTGAGTAATACAAATCCTGCTTGCGCTCGAAACTGCATGGTGTGCTGCAAAACCATTTGCGAAAGCCAATCCACGCAGCGCGTGAGCCGACGACGATATACTCGTCACGCTTCCAGTTCTTTGAGTAATTACTAGCAGTGACGAAAAGTGTGCGATTTTCGAGTGAGTGATTGTAATCCGATAATTTCATATTGTTTAGATTGTGTGTGTGATTCGATGCGAGTGTCGCTTCGATGCAGATGAAAGTGTGCATGAAACTATATAGGTCAATACCTAAAACGTGAAATAATGAAAAAAACTTGCACTCTCACGATTCGACCGCACTATCTCACATGTCAGCTCGGTTGTGCATGCTGATATTCATTGTTCATATTGTTAATAGATTAAGCGTCATCCTTACGAGGGGTGGCGCTTTTTTCGTTTATGAGCTTGACGTGTCTTCCGAGCGAGTGCAAGTTGGTGGCTTCATCGAGTTAGGCTTCGAATGATACTGACCTTTTCATAGCGCGTCGATCAACGTGCATTCTCTAGGAAAGCCAGTCCGTAGCCTAACGCGGACTGGCTTTTTTTATGCCAACAATGGAGAAATGAAATATGCATCTTAAAGAAATCAACGTATTCACGAACACAAGTGACATGTTCGTATTAGTTCAGGGGAATAACCTAGTCGAACTCACATCCGACATGATCCCGCTAATCTGCGACGAATTAGCTCGCCTCAAGCACGCACTTGAATCGGAACAGGAGGCCGATGAAAAATGAGCGGCTGGATAAAGCTGCACCGCAGCATTCTAGACTTTGAATGGTATGAAGACGCGAACACCATGCGCACCTTCCTTCATCTCCTTCTCAGTGCCAACCACAAGCCGCGCAAGTGGAAAGGAACCGTCGTCGAAAGAGGTCAGGTTATCACCAGTCGCGACCATCTCGCGACCGATTTGAAGCTCTCAGTTCAGCAAATTCGCACCGCGCTTTCCAAGCTTGAAAAGTCCGAAAATATAACCATCAAATCAACCAAGCGATTTACCGCGATAACTGTCTGCAATTACGGCACTTACCAATCTGAAGAAGTTGACAGCAACCAACAGAGCAACCCACCAGCAACCAACAATCAACCAACAGATAACCAACAAGTAACCACAAACAAGAATGTAAGAATTAAAGAATGTAAGAATGATAAGAATAGTGTATCGCCTACGGCGTCAGAGATCGACTTCGATCAGTTCTGGTCAGTTTACCCGAAGAAGACAGGTAAGCAGACAGCTCGGAAGGCATGGAACTCAAAAGCCAACAAGTCGAAGCCAGACATCGAAGCGATCATCGCAGCAGTAAACTCCGCGAAGGAATCCCCTCAGTGGACTGACAACTCAGGTCGATTTATCCCGAACCCTTCCACATGGCTCAATCGCCACGGATGGGAAGACGAAGCCGACACCGAGAAGGCGACCGGCTCTTATTACGATCAAAACAAAGTATTCTAATTATGAACATAGACGAAACAGCATTCACAAGCATCGAACTCGGTGAATCCATACCGACCACACCCATCGACCGAGACGCACGAGACGCAGAGGAACAGAAGCGCATTGCGGAATCGTATAAGAAACAGAGAATCGAAAGCGCAATGCGCAGAATCCCAATCGACTTCTGTGATGAGATCGACCGGACTCGCACAGGAATCGACCTCAAATCGATGGACTCAGTTTCTCGATGGGATGGAAAGCGCAGCATCTACGCGAAAGGGATGAGCCAACTCGGAAAAACTCGCAGCATTTACGCTCTGCTACTCGACCAGTTTGTAAACCACGAGCGGAATTTCATCGTCTTGGACGAGAGGAAGATTCTCGCTAAAGTCACCGACGCTTTTGGAGAGAAGGGAATCGAAGAACTCGACCGCAAGCTCTGCAACGTAGATATTCTATTCCTCGACGATCTCGACAAGGTGAATTTCACGAACGGAGTCATGGCGCAGAACGCTTTGACATTGATTTTCGGAGTCATCAAAGACCGCATGGCAAACCGCAAGCCGACCTTCATTACGATGAATACCAGCATCACGGAGGTGTTCCAGAGCGCAGGAGCGGCAGTCACTCAATCTCTAATCGAACGAATGAAGCAAGACGAGCATTGGCAAGTCGAAGTATTCACACCAACCACAACCACAGAAAAATGAAACAATACAAACAAATCAGCAAAGTCGAAGCTCTCCAGCTTCTCATCGACAACAACGGAAACGCAGTCGGAGGACTTGCCTTCAGAGACAACAGCGAATGCACATGGCGAATCGCAAAGCTGAGCGCGGTCAACTGCGATCAAAACTCTGGTCTGCACTTCAGCACGCCGAACGCGACATATTACCAGTGCGCGATTGTCGAAGAGGTTGCAGATCCCGACCCGTTTAAACAGTTCTGCGATTTTTGGTCAATTGATACATTGCAATTTGCAAGCCCGACATACCTCAAAGCCATCGTAAAGCAAGCCTACGAAATAGGGCAGAAGAATCCGATCGAAGAAGATCAACCAGTCGCAGACTTCAGGAACTACTAGGCCAGAAGAATCCGCTTGACGAGAACGACCAAAAGACCGATTCTGCTTGTTCTTAGGTAGCTGGGCAGGCCGCCGAGTAGAGTTTGAAGGCCGATGACGAAAGTTGTTGGCCTTCTTTGCGCCTAGTCCCACCGAGGACCGAAGTATCTGACAGCAAACCACATCTTCCACGCCTTAAACTTGCCGACACCGCAGCAGAGCATTGCCTGCTGGAAGATCGCAGCCGACTCGACTGACGTGTAATCGCAGTTCCCTGCATGTCCTTGCACACATAGCAGATCGTGAACCACCGCAGCAGGCAGGTAACGCCCAAACGGAGGATACTTCGACCAGAATGCCTTTGGCACGCTCGCACCGTCTGACTCAAAGCCTTGCGGCACTTCGATGCATTCACCCTCGTCAGTGTAGAACACGAGAGCGCATTGCAGTGTCACCGTCCGAATCCAGTCACCATCTCCATCAAGCTTGCTCGATGTGATAGCTCGGAGTTGATTGAAGAAGTGCGCAGCCATTACTTCAACCCCACGTTAGAATCAGCGTCCACCTGCTTCGAGATCGCGTTCGCGTCACCGTCAGGAGAGTAGAAGTTTACATCGACATTCCCACCAAGAGCGCAGCCATACAGAAACAGAGCCGCCGCTGCGAGAAGGAAGAAAACGAGTTGCTTAGTGTGACGATTCATAATTAATCGAGTTATACTTCTCATGCATGTTGATTTCAAGAATCAATTCGGAGAGTGTCTGTTCGACACGCATTAATCCATCGGTGTTGCCCGATACAGTGATCGTGAGCGTCTCGATCTCGTTAATCAGCAGAGCATCAGTCGTCGTATGCACTTGAAGCACCTCAGCCACCCTCTCAAGAGCATCCACCGCCCGCACCTGCACGTCATGGCATACGTTGATTCGTTGCTCAGCGACCAGATGCTCACGAGCCTCACGCCGCTCCTGAGCCAATTGCTGAGAATTGTCATGACGATCCATGTAATACAGGAAAACGCCCACCACGACAAGCAGAGCAAGGATGTCAGGCCGCCGCTTGAGGATGACTAAAATACTGCCGATAATTGAATCTTCTTTGATGCTCATCCAAGTAAAGTCGGTTGACGTTTGTAAGATTTCGCCTTCGCGTAAGCAGTCGCCCCTTTGCGATAGTCGATCTTTGGCTTCTTCGGATTCCGCTTCGGAGCCTTCTTCTTAGCTGGAGCCTTTGGAGCTGGCTTGCTCACCTCTTTCGAAGTGGTCGAAGGCATTGACGAACGATCACACGTCGAGCATGGTTGAGTTGCCTTCGGCGTTGCCGCCTTGCGCTTGGTTGATGTTTTCTTTTTTGCCATGATTATCGCTTATTTACATTGAAAAAGGAATCTAGTTCAGCCGTTACATTTGTGGTATCATTCACGTTCGCTACCTGTAGCTTTACGTAGTCATTCTGATTTAAAATGATATTATCAGAAGCCGCAAAATATCCCACATTGCGACCTCCCTGCAAGTTATTGACGACACGCCGAAGCGTGCTGCCATCCTCGAATGACGCAGTTGCCGATCGATAGATCACGACCTTCAGGTCAACCTCCTCATTTGCTCCAGCCTCCAAAACGAAATTACCTGTTATCGTGTAATTGATTGGAGTCGTGCCAAGATGCCGCAACTGACCAGATGCAGGTGAATCAAAGTGCTGGAGTTCCGTCGCCGCAAACGTCCCGTTGAGATCGTAGAACGTCCCTGCGACCGAAACGACGGTTGCCGCCTCTACGGTGCAAGTCGTTTCCCCACCGACGAAAGTATTACCCATGCCCACGTTGCCAGACCATGAGCATTCCAAATCACCCGCAGCGATGTTCGGTGTGATATTCGCGTCAGAGTATAAAGAAATTCCGTCACGAGTTACGATGCAACCATCCATCTGCAAGGTCGATGGATTCGTGAAATTGACTTGAGAAAAATCGAAGAACGCAGCCAGTGAAGGCAAATCGATATTCTGGTTTGAGCGGAAGCGCGATTCCATAACGAAGCCTGCGCCTGCCTCATACAGTGCGCCAGTCATACCAGAATCAAGAGAGCGAACGATGGAAGAATCAATGAAATATCCACCAGACCAACTACCCTTTAGAATCAGATTCGGAGTCCCACCAAATCGACCCGTTCCGCTTTCAAACCCTTGGCGATAGGTGTCAATCGTTCCGAGAGACGTGCAGTTGTTCCAATTGACGCGAGCGAGTTCAAATGCCTCATTGCCAGTTCCTCCAACAATATCGAACACCTCAGAGCTTGTGCCTGTGATCTCCATTGCAAGGTCACGAAGTAGCAGGTTGCCAGATCCTCCAACCGGAGATGTAAACAGACTGTATCCACTATCAGAGCAAATCAGCTTTGAAATGTCGAACGTCGAGCCGATGATATTAAGACCACCGACAGGGATCTCAAGAGAGATCCCTGATCCAGTCAGGTCAACGACTCCATCGATGAAGTAAGTCTTCGAACTGTCCAGCGTGCCGCTAAGATCGCTCGCAGTTTTTACGTAAACGATTGAATCTGCTGCGCCTGCTTCAAGATCGCCAACTCGTGCGGTCACGTCGGAAGCGTTCGCGTTGACGGTGTTCTTGATGTCGTTCAAATCGGCAGATCCGACGATACCCTCGGCAGTTACCCCGCCATCCTCGATTTTGTTTTCGTATGATATTTCTGATTGTGCCATGATTATACTTCTTCGGTTGTGAACCATCCTTCAGCTTCAAGCTGCTCTCTGGTGCGTAGGTTAATTGAAAGTGATTCGATACCTTGCAGCATTGCCAGCACGTCGAGCGAGCCGCCCTTAGCATCTGCGATGGTCTGAATAAATGCTTCCTCCTCCTCATCCGTGATTGCAGGTGCGATCT
>Ga0206126_10004724_pt1 | contig 12941 bp, 13 predicted proteins | sample Helgoland_Spring_5_FD_148621 | JGI IMG/M metagenome (GOLD analysis project Ga0206126, IMG submission 148621) | Pelagic subsurface seawater microbial communities from Kabeltonne, Helgoland, North Sea - Helgoland_Spring_Bloom_20160412_1 | ecosystem: Environmental > Aquatic > Marine > Epipelagic ...
AATATGCCAAACACGATTACAACTTCTACGGTGGGTAATTATTTTTACTTTGTTTGGCTATTTATTTGGCACAAAGGGCTTTTTGCTGCAAATAATGATTTCTATAGCCGCTATTTACTTTTTGAAATACCCACGTCGTTCCCTACTGAAACTATTTATAATACTTCCGCTTACATTGTTAGCTTTGATGCTAAGTTTTTTTAATGGATTAGCTGGATTTGATTTTGTGGTATTAGTCGAATATTTTAATTATTATTATAATGCAGCAATTTTTTATACAGACTACCTTGCAGGTTCGATTGACTTATTCGAAGGAAGGATAATCTCTAGTATATTTTGGCAATATGTCCCAAGAACCCTATATCCTGACAAACCTTATGTTTATGGTGTCTTACATGTGGTTGAGCATTATTACCCTGGTGGGCCAGCATCAGGAAACACACCAGCATTTTTGGGCCAAGTGTCCCGTTTTGCAGATTTTGGTTATCCAGGATTTCTTCTGTTCAGCTTCCTCAACTTTCAACAGATACTATTTTTTATTGTTGCGACACAGTTAAGAGAATTCATTAAGTTCACAAAAGGTATGCAGTCAATGATCGATGGGAGAGTGGTTATTTGCAGTATAATCCTATTAGCACCTGGGTTTGGAACCTTTTTTCCACTGTTTTTATATTTATTACTCACACTTATTATTTTGTTTTTTAGCAAGTTTTACAAAAGCTCATTCAGAATTTTTGCGTCGTCATTCAAATGAAACAGAAGATTTTAATTTCAATTCTGTCATTTGGCGATTTTGTGATTGATTTTTCTCATTATAAAGCTGCAGGGGATGATATCGATGAGATTTTTGTTGGCGAGCACCTACGTCCTATCGCGGAAGCTCTCTGCGTTGAAGATGAAGTCACGTTTATCAACGTTGGATCCGATATACCCCCAAAATTATTTAATTTTCAAAAATCTAGTTTTATTCAAATAATGAAATCTTTTTTTGAAATACGGAAAGCACTGGATGCATTTTATAGTCACTCCGTTCTTTATATAGTGCCGCATATGAATTTGAGATGGCGTATCTTAATGGGTTTCAAAAATTATGAATATGTTCGACAAAGGCTAGATAACATTTATACTTGCTATGAGAATAAATATACTTCCGCGAGTACCAATCAAATGTTTGGTAAACAGCATGATGGTGAAATAGTTTATATTTTCCCAGAAAGCAGGCAGGTTGAGAAAAGCCTCCAGAAGAAAGACCTCGAGACTGTTACAGCATTTCTGAAAGCGCTCAAAATTAAATATCGGATTGTATTAGTTGGCGAAGCGGATACTTGTGCTGATGTTCCAGAAAAACACCACATAACAAGCCTATCTGAGCTTGTAAATTGTGTAAAGGCGTCTCGTTTTTGTATATCTGTAGATAGTTTGCCTGTACACCTCGCTGCGTTTTATAATAAACCAATCTTCGTTTTTGCTGCTCGCCGAAATGATAGACTTTTCCCAAAGAGTGTATTAGGTGAAAATGCATGGGATACCTTCGGTGCAATCAGAAAGTTGGCGGTGTGGATAAATGGACGTTAGGTACAAACGTATACTTATAACTGGTGGTTCGGGCTTTATTGGCACTAATCTAATAAATGCATTTATGATCGATGGTGATTATGAAATACTAAATTTAGATCTGAAAGCGCCATTAGATAAAAATCAAGCAAGGCTATGGAGATATTGCGATATCCTACACTATGATGCTCTATTTCTCGCATTTAAGGAATTTATGCCAGATGTAGTAATACATCTTGCAGCGCGGACAGACATATCAGGATCAAGATTAGAAGAATATTCAGCGAATACGATTGGCGTGACGAATGTAGTCGATGCTGTCAATAATTCGTCGAGCGTTTATAAAGCAATCTTTGCGTCATCAATGCTAGTATGTTCTGTAGGTTATCAACCACGGGAGATATTGGATTATGATCCGCCCAACGCCTATGGTGAAAGTAAAGTGCGTGGTGAAATGATTGTTAGGTCTCAAATGAAAGAGAATATTTGGACTATAGTACGTCCTACTTCTATTTGGGGCCCATGGTTTGGAGCGCCTTACAAGACATTTTTTAATTATGTAAAGACGGGAAAATATTTTCATATTAGCGGCAACGAAAAAATCTTAAAAACTTACGGTTATGTGGAAAATACATGCTATCAAATTCTCTGCATTTCAAAATCTAACGATATATCTGTCGCAGGACAAACATTTTATTTGGGAGATTATTCATATTATAATATTAAAAACTGGGCGGACGAAATAGCTGAATTGGTAGGTCGACGCTTGATAACAATACCAAAATTTGTTTGTTTTCTATTGGCAAAATTTGGTGATTTATTGCGATTACTACATATTCAATTTCCGATGAGTTCATTTCGGTTAAAGAACATGAGTACTGAAAACAAGGTAGATCTCTCCAGGATTAAATCTATCGCACCTAATTTACCATATCACAGGAATGCCGCGACAAAGCGCACTATAGAATGGCTAACTGATCACAATTACCAGGAAAGATGAGACTAAACAATGCTACTAGAAAATATTGAAGAACATATCCATTGTATAAAAAGTATCGCCAATTTATCCTCAACAATCGATGAAATTGGCAACTTGATATTAACAACTTTGCTTAGTGAAAATAAAATTATGATTTGCGGGAACGGTGGATCTGCTGCGGATGCACAACACTTCTCATCTGAATTGTTAGGTCGTTTTGTAACAGATCGTCAGCCTCTAGCGGCTCTTGCGCTTACAACTGACTCTTCTGCGTTAACTTGCATAGGAAATGATTACGCGTTTAAGGAAGTGTTTGCCCGCCAAGTAATAGGACTTGGGAAAGCGGGAGATATTTTGTTCTTAATATCCACTTCTGGGAATTCTGAAAATCTCGTCCAAGCGGCAAAAGCAGCTCATAAGCTTGGGATCCGCGTTGTCTCACTGTTAGGGAATAATGGTGGACAATTATTGAGCCACTCTGATGTTAGTGCGGTTGTGGCATCCAAAGTAACCGCTCGTATACAAGAAGCTCATATATTAATTATTCACTCGTTGTGTGCAATTGTTGAAGTTGAGTATGCGAATAGAGGAATAGTTACTAATGATGGAATTTGATTTCTCATCCTCGAACATATTAGTTGTTGGGGACGTGATGCTCGACCAATATATGTTCGGCAACGTAGAGCGAATATCCCCTGAAGCTCCAGTGCCAATTTTTAAATTTTCGTACAAAGAAATACGACTTGGTGGGGCTGCTAACGTTGCAAGATGCGCAGCCCGATTAGGTGCAAATGTCAACGTAATTGGAATAATTGGCTCGGACAAAGACGGCGATCTATTAATGTCTTTACTGAGTGAATTAGAACACATGGAAAATAGCCTGATTAGGGACGAACTAGGGTCAACAATTAATAAAACACGTTTTATCGCAAATGGCCAACAATTGTTGAGGGTTGATAATGAAAGATATCTTAATGCTTCAGCACTAAAAAAGGTTAAAACTAAATTCAATGAATCAATAGCTAACTCAGACTTGGTCATTATTTCGGATTATAATAAAGGCACTGTTGCCGGGTCATTAGAGCTTATCAAGATAGCACATTTAAATAATGTTCCCGTTATAGTTGATCCTAAAGGTAGTGACTGGGAAAAGTATCGAGGAGCTAATGTCATCACGCCAAACCTAAAAGAATTTGTAGAAATTGGGGGAAATGCAAAAGATGATTTTGCTATTGCCTCTAGTGCAAAAGAATTAATTAAAAAGTACAACTTAGATAAAGTACTTGTCACCAAAAGTGAAAAAGGAATGTCCTTAATCACAAGAAAGGAAGTATATTCAGTGCCTGCTTTGGAAAATGATGTATTCGACGTGACAGGTGCAGGCGATTGTGTGATTTCAGCTTTTTCTTGCGCATTATCTGTAAAATCATCGATGCAAGATGCCATTGATTTAGCTAATCAAAGCGCTTCAATTTGTGTGCAGAATTTGGGTACTTACGCCCCCACGCGGTTAGAGATAAATTCGAGTTGTGAGATTAAAGAAGGCAGAAATAATCGCGAAGAACAACCATTGACCTTTGATGAAATATTTGCACGAGAACGAAATTTGGGCCACAAAATTGTCATGACAAATGGTTGCTTCGATATCTTGCATCCTGGACATATTAGGTATCTATGTGATGCCAGTAAATTAGGAGATATTTTAATCGTTGCGATAAATTCTGACGAAAGCGTCAAAACCCTCAAAGGGGAAGGTAGGCCAATCAATTCGCAGAATATACGACGTGAAATGCTTGAAGCCCTCGCTTGTGTAGGATGTGTCGTTATATTTGACTCAGAAACACCTTCGAATTTGTACAAAAAATATACTCCGGACATTTTGGTAAAAGGAGCTGACTATGAAATAGATAGCGTAATCGGATCTGACATTGTGCGAAAACATGGAGGTGAAGTGATAATATTAGGATTCCACGATGGGTTTTCCTCTAGCAGTATTATTGAACATATTAGAGGTGAGAAATGATAATCGTCACTGGCGGACTCGGATTTATTGGTAGCAATATTATTGCTCGATTGAATGATCTAGGTGTAGATGACATATTGGTCGTCGATGATTTTACAGAGGGTGAACGTATCAAAAATGTCCGCAACTTAAACTTCAAAGATTACATAGATAAATTCGACTTTCTCGAACTATTAGAAAAAGATAGAGAGCTTGGCAGAGTTTCACAGGTATTCCATCAAGGCGCTTGTTCGGCAACGACTGAATGGGATGGTAAATATTTAATGAAGAATAATTTTGAGTATTCAAAATTATTGTACCATTGGTGTGTAAACAGAAAAGTTCCTTTTATCTACGCATCAAGCGCCTCTGTATATGGCCTGGGGTTGAACGGGTTTAAAGAAGAACGAACTTGTGAAATGCCTATAAATATGTACGCTTTTTCAAAGTTCCAGTTTGACCAATATGTGCGACAAACACATCACAATCACAGTCAAAGTCAAGTTGTGGGGCTTCGCTATTTCAACGTTTATGGTCCAAGAGAAAATTTTAAAGGTAACATGTCGTCAACGATATTTCATTTCAATAATCAGGCGAAACAACAAAATGTATGTAAATTGTTTAAAGGAACGGATGGAATTTTGAATGGAGAACAGCAGCGCGATTTTATCCATGTTGATGACTGTGTTTCGGTAAACCTTTGGTTCTTAGAAAATAATATCAGCGGTATATTTAATGTTGGCACTGGAGTGCCCAGAACATTTAATGACGTTGCTAAATGTATAAAAAACTGGTACGCAGAATATGAAGATACTGAGATTAGTATAAAATATATTGAATTTCCCAGACACTTAATTGGTTCGTATCAAAATTTCACCCAAGCCGATCTAGTGAATTTGCGTTCAGTCGGATATGACCATAACTTTTTATCTCTTGAAGAAGGTATAAGAGACTATGTATCCTTTCAGAATGAAAATTAACTAAGTTATGAAAATATCTGTTCTTACAGTATGTTATAATAGTGAAAAAACTATACGCGACACCATTTCTTCCGTACTAAGTCAAAAAAATGTTGAGATAGAATATATTGTTATAGATGGCGGTTCATCTGATAGGACATGTGAGATAATTAGTGAATATAGTGATAGAATATGTTATTTTTCTTCCGAACAGGACTTTGGTGTATATGACGCATTTAATAAAGGCATAAAATATTGCTGTGGTGATGTGCTATCTATATTGAATAGTGATGATGTATTTCATGATGAAAATGTGTTGTTTGATATTGTCAGCGCTTTTCGAGAAACTAAGGCAGACATAATAATGGGTGACTTAGTTTATGTAAAACGTAATAATTTAATGAAAATCGAGAGGGTTTGGTGTTGTGGGCCCTTTACCAAGGGAGGGTTCGTCAAAGGTTGGCATCCTCCTCACCCTGCGTTCTTTGTAACGCAGAAAATATACTCAGAGCATTTGAGTTTTGATTTAAATTATAAATTTGCTGCAGACTTTGTGGCGATGCATCATTTATTGGAGATCAAAAAGTTTGAAAGCCGATACATTAATCGAACGTGCGTTAAAATGCGGTTAGGAGGGTTAACGAGTAAGAATCTCCATAATGTTTGGTTGGGGAATTTGGAAATATTTCGTTATTTGGGTGAGCAGTCTAGGGAATTTTCGCCAATTAAGTACCTCTTCAAACGTTTAGGTCCTAAGTTTTTCGACAGATTACGACAAAAGTTCTATAGCCGATAACCTAAGGGTACTATGAAGACAATATTTCTCGATCGTGACGGAGTGATCAATGAAGATTCAGGTTATGTACACACCTGGAAAATGTTTGAATTTTTACCGGGAGTTATCGACGCTCTTGAAATTTTTTTAAATTTAAATTTCGAGATTATTGTTGTAACAAATCAATCTGGTATTGCTCGTGGAATGTATACTGAAAAAGATGTGCAGGCATTGCATTTTGAGCTTGATCTTTTTTTGAAACGGCAAGGTTTATTTATAAGAGATTTTTATTATTGTCCACATCATCCTCATGGCACAGAAACAGATTATAGTATTTTTTGTAATTGCAGAAAGCCGCGCCCAGGTATGTTGCACAAAGCTGTATCTGAGCACTCTTGTGATCTGAGTTCTAGTATAATGGTTGGAGATAAATGGTCAGATATCGAAGCTGGCCTAAGTGCTGGCGTTGGTAAAAATTTTCTTATAACTGATAATGATACACCCTGTAAGCCTGAATTGGATAGTAAAGTTGGACGCGTGAATTCACTTCTCCAAGTTGCAAGAATACTAAGTTAAAATGAGGTCCGCAAATTAAGAAAATTGGAATAACTGGAATCTCAGGTTTTGCGGGTAACACCTTGGCCCAAAAACTTCATGAGCATGATTTTAAGATAATTGGCTTTGGTAGGCTTAAAGAAACTACTACAGGCATATACGGAGCTAATAATGCTATATTGACAGACTATTCCGACCTTCATAATAAAATGGCTGGTCTCGATTGTGTTGTTCACTTTGCGGGCAAAGCGCACAAGCAAAAGCGGGCTAACCGTAATTTTGAAGCTTATTTTGTGGCTAATGTGACATTAACACGAAAGCTAGCTGAGGCTGTTTTGAATGCGGGTGTAAAAAAATTTATTTTTATAAGCACGATTGCCGTTTATGGATTGAGGTCTAGTAACAAAGCGATAAAAGAAAATGCCGAATTGCGCCCAACAACACCATATGCGGAGACTAAGTTAATTGCCGAACAAGAGCTTATTGACATGTTTTGCAATTCGAACACGCAATTAATAATTTTACGACCACCACTTATATATGGTAAATTAGCTCCTGGAAATTTTGGTAAAATTCTAAAATTTGTTAATAAAGGGATACCATTACCTTTGGCTGGCGTGAAAAATAAACGAAGCTGCGTTTTAGTGGATAATTTTGCTGCAAAAATCATCAAAGTAATTTGCTATAAAGGCAACGCTTCGGGAATTTATAATATCAGCGATGAACCAGATTTATCAACCATTGATTTAGTTAAACAGGCTGGGAAATTTCAAGGTAAACACGTAAGATTGTTCAAATTTTTTCCTCGATCACAGAAATGGCTGTTGGGACTAATTGGAAACAAAGAGCTGGCAGATATGCTTTATGCAGATTTGAGAATAGACGCCAGTAAATATAACCGAAAATTCAATATAGATGAGAAAGTGTCGAGGAAGGTAAAGTTGTAATGGACGAACTTAACATTATTGGCCGGAAGAGTGGATTATTTCAGCGCGATATCGAATTCCTTAATTCTGAAATTCAGGAAATTATATCGAATTCAAAATTTCTTGTTATAGGTGCGGCTGGATCAATTGGGCAGTCAGTAACGCTCGAATTATTCAAAAGGGGACCAAAATTATTACATGCAGTTGACATAAGCGAAAACAATCTTGTGGAGCTAGTTCGTACGATTAGAAGTTCTATGGGATACATAAAAGGTGATTTTCAAACTTTTGCAGTCGACTGTGGTAGCATGGAGTTTGAGCTTTTGTCAGAGCAATTAGGGCCGTATGATTACGTTTTTAATCTTAGCGCTCTTAAGCACGTTAGGAGCGAGAAAGACCCGTTTACCTTGATGCGTCTTATCAAAACAAATATTTTAAATACAGTAAGTGTTTTAAACTCGGTAAAAGATAGAAATCTCAATAATTATTTTTGTGTATCTACAGACAAAGCTTCTAATCCCGTAAATTTAATGGGTGCAAGCAAGCGCATTATGGAAAAGTACCTCATGAGGGAAAGCATGCTCCAACACGTGACAATGGCACGTTTTGCAAACGTAGCTTTTTCGGACGGCTCATTATTACATGGTTTCACCCAACGGATTTTGAAGAAACAGCCTATCACCGCGCCTAAAGATGTCCGACGATACTTTATTACACCGAAAGAGTCCGGTGAGCTTTGTATTTTGTCAGGATTTTTTGGAAACAACCGCGACATATTCTTTCCTAAATTGACTGACGCTCTCCATCTCGAACATTTCTCAGATATTGCTGAACGCTTTTTGCACTCATTGGGTTACGAACCTTTTCAATGTAGTGATGAAGCTGAGGCTAGAGAAAGAGCATCCACGCTGATTCCACAGGGACAATGGCCAGTATTTTTTTTCAATAGCGATACCACTGGTGAAAAAGATTTTGAAGAGTTTCACACAGCTTCCGAGAAAGTTGATTTAAATCGTTTTAACGACATTGGAGTTGTCACAAATGACGCAGATTTCCTGAATGATGATCTGAATAATTTTCAAGAATCAATAAGTAATATGGTGCACACTGGCTCATGGAATAAAAATGAAATCATTGATCTTTTCATTCAATTGCTACCTGAATTTTCACACAAAGACACAGGTAAGTATTTAGATGGGAGAATGTAAAATGTTGCAAAGATTTACGGATATTTTGCTCGCTACTTTTGCATTAATATTATTGTCTCCACTCTTAGTTTTGATAAGTTTAATACTGAGATTTACGGGTGAAGGGGAAGTATTTTACAAGCAGGAACGAGTAGGGCGCGGAGCTACTAAGTTTCAACTGATGAAGTTTGCTACTATGATGAAAGATAGTCCAAATATTGGCACGGGCACTATTACGATAGAAAATGACCCCAGAGTACTACCCTTAGGAAGCATACTTAGAAAGACTAAAATAAACGAATTGCCGCAACTAATAAATGTAGTTTTGGGTGATATGTCTCTAATTGGCCCTCGTCCTTTGACGGACGAAACCTTCGCAGCATACTCTGCAGATGCACAAGAAATAATTACAAAAATTCAACCAGGATTATCAGGTCTAGGGTCTATTGTTCTTCGAAATGAGGAGAAGTTATTAACAGGTGTCAACGAACATCGCTCATTTTATTTTGAGGTAGTTGCACCCTATAAAGCTGAGCTAGAAATATGGTACTATAATCATCGGAGCTATGCATTATACTTAACACTGGTAGTTGTGACCGTGCACGTTGTTATCTTTGCGGACTCAAAAATAATATGGAAGAGATTTAAAGATTTACCGCCTTTGCCAAGTGAATTAAGTATCCGTCTTGAAAATTGAAATTCGTAAACTTATTGATTATGAGAAGCATGTCAGTGACCGGTTCGTGTAATAAGTAAATAGGTTGTCACGGTTTTTACCAAGTTTTTGGATTAGTACTGTAAATCGTGTTGATTTACGATCAGTGAGTAGGAGAATTATGAAAAAATCACGACTTTCTCAGATATATGGATGTACAAGAGCCGCATGGCATTTAGGGTGGTCAAAGTCACTTCAATATTTTTTTTCACCAAGTGGTAGTCATGTAAAAATTACTATAGACGGGGTTCAAATTTTTGTCAGAAAGGGAACCCCTGACCTTGAGGTAGCGCTTTCCTGTTTGACTGGTGAATTTGATATTCTTTCAATGTTGATGCCCGAAGATTTTGATGGGATGATAATAGATGCCGGCGGATACATCGGAACCGCAACGTTAGCGATGAAAAAAATCTGGCCATCGGCTGAAATATTGATTGTCGAGCCTTCGTCCCAAAATATCGAAATTCTCCGAAAGAATATAAGCTCGTTAACTAATGTAAAAGTGGTTCACGGTGCTTTGGTTGGTGAGCAGAGGAAAGAGGTGCCTCTACTCAACAGGGGAACAGGCGAGTGGGGTTTCACCGTTGTTACTAAACCAAACGACGCAAAAGTAATAGAGCAGATCGCAAACGTTAAAGCTTATACGATATCTGATTTGGTAACAGATTTCTCTAAGTTAGGATTACTTAAGTTAGACATAGAGGGCGGCGAGCTCGATTTGCTTCGTTATGATAACGAGAATCTTAGATTGATACCAATTGTATTTGCCGAATTACATGATCATATTTCGCCTGGTTGTGTTGAGCAGTTTTTGGATTATTCAAAACCTAGGATTTTAATTAAAGATAAGGGCGAAAAATACCTATCGATTAGACGATAGTGTAGAATGTACATAACGAGCAAACATTCTATTGACTTCTACAAGCTTGCAGATGATGGGAGCCATTCACATCCTGAAATCAGGAAAAATAATCGCATTGGTTTACAGTGGCATAAAACGTAAATTCAAACATTATACAGGCGAGGTTCATATATTTTATAAAAGCTACGGAAGCGGATCATTGTTATCAAACTGAGGTGTCGAGCTCAAAATTCATTTATTGGTGGATGAACTTCCGTGTAGATTATGTAGCCTTTTGATCATCAGTATCTAAATGCCGGTTACCAAAAACTTTATGGAAGCGCTAGTTAGACATGGCGCGTTTTCAATTGGACGGTTAGTTTGGTAAATAACTTCAGCAAGATGTTTAATTTTCAACATATTATGCCGTGAAAACTGAAGATACCTCGAAATGATTTCCGCATTTGACCACCCATCGGCGCGCATAATTTCTGCTAGATCATATCCTTTAATAAGCATGTCTTGTACAGCTCCAACCCGTAGCAAGTGCCCAGAAACCTCCAAGCCACTGGGCCGCTCGCAAGTCTTCACCTTCACGACGCTGCGCTTGATAATTTCGTTTACGTTTCGGTCGCAGATGGCGCGGTCCTCGCACCGCCTGTGGTTGATCGTGCAGAAGACGGGCTGAATTTCTGATAAGCACATTTGTGGTGTTCATCACACAACTCCTGCTTTGGTGCAGTACACGGGTTTACACATTCTGATACACACTCTAATTTCCTAAAAATTAATATTTTTTTATCAAAATTTTACAAAAATTAACCCCATGGCAAATCCGTTTACACCAATGTTGTTAATGTAATTTAATAAAATTGGTTTACTTTCTTCGGAGATTAACGTCGTCTGCCCGTCGCATATTTTAGGTGTTTTGCAGGGCAAACCAATACAGGCATGCTGAATTGAACTTTCCACCTATTAATCGTACCTATCGAGCATCAGATGAAACTTACACGTTGAGATAAATATGAAAAAAATTCGTAAGGCAGTATTTCCCGTGGCTGGATTTGGCACGCGGTTTTTGCCTGCCACCAAGGCAATGCCTAAAGAGCTTTACCCATCATTGATAAGCCACTTATACAATACGCTGCAGAAGAAGCTATTGCTGCGGGAATAGATACATTAATTTTCATCACTGGCCGTAACAAGCGTGCAATTGAAGATCATTTTGATGGTAATAACGAACTTGAATTGGCTTTGCGCTCAAAGGGTAAAAATAAAATGGCTGACATGGTCAAAAATATTTTACCAGACGGTATAGAATGCGTTTTTGTTAGGCAAAAAGAACAATTAGGGCTTGGCCACGCAGTTCTTTGCGCAGAGCGAGTTGTGGGTAATGAGCCGTTTGCATTACTTTTAGCGGACGATTTTTTAACATATAGTGGCAACGGTATTATGTCAGATCTTATCAGTGGATATGAAAAGACTGGTAAATCTCAACTTAGTGTCATGAAAGTTAATGGTCCTGATATATCAAAATATGGTGTAATTGTACCTGATAATAAAACAGGCTTAGCTAAAGGTATAATAGAAAAGCCTGATTTTGAAAGTGCACCATCAGATATAGCCAGTATTGGTCGATATGTCTTTACACCTAATATTTTTGATATACTGAGAAAACAGGCAACTGGCGCCGGAGGCGAAATTCAGCTTGCGGACTCTATCAATGTGCAAGCTGAAAATAATATGGTTGAGACAGTATTGTTAAATGGTAAACGTTTTGACTGTGGTAGCATTGAAGGTTATGTTGAAGCTATCAAGTATGTAGCCTTAACTCATAATTTTAATTAATACTTTTTGGTAAAAATACACATTTATAAGATTAGATGTTTCATTTTGATATTTATTTTCTGATTTTAGTAAGCTAAACGATAAAAATGCAATATTCAAATCACTCATATGCTAATAAATTATTTTGGATCAACAAACGAATATTTGACATTATTTTGAGTCTATTACTACTTCCTTTACTTTTTACAACTGGAATAATTTTATTAGTTTTTAATTTATTTTTTAATCAAGGTAAATTGTTTTTCATTCAGAAACGTATGGGTAAGAATTGTGAATTATTTTTTGCAATTAAATTTCGCACTATGACAAGTGTTAAAGAAATTACTAGAAAATATGATGATCCAATTGAAACAAATAGAATTACACCCTTAGGTAAATTTTTACGTAAAATGCGTATTGATGAATTACCTCAAATTCTGAATGTTTTAGTGGGTGATATGAGTTTGATTGGACCTAGGCCAGATTATTATGTACATGCATTAGAATATTTGGAAAATGTTGAAGGATATCGTGAAAGGCACGCTATTCGGCCTGGTATTACTGGGTTATCACAAATCAGATTAGGGTATGCAGAAACTTTAGAGGAAACATCAAAGAAAA
>Ga0206126_10004727_pt1 | contig 12938 bp, 9 predicted proteins | sample Helgoland_Spring_5_FD_148621 | JGI IMG/M metagenome (GOLD analysis project Ga0206126, IMG submission 148621) | Pelagic subsurface seawater microbial communities from Kabeltonne, Helgoland, North Sea - Helgoland_Spring_Bloom_20160412_1 | ecosystem: Environmental > Aquatic > Marine > Epipelagic ...
GGTGTACGGCGAATCCGTTATCGGTGATGCCGACACGCTCAAGACCGAGGAAAGCATCTTGTTCCCAACAAACCCCTACGCGGCAACAAAGGCGAGTGCCGAAATGATTGTGCACAGTTATTGTCACAGTTATAATTTGCCGGTCATTATCACACGTGGCAACAATGTGTACGGATTGAATCAGTATCCCGAAAAGGTGATACCCCGGTTCATTCAATTGCTGCAACAGCATAAGAAGGTGACAATTCAGGGAGATGGGAGCAGTGTGCGCGCATTCTTGCACACAACCGACACGGTGTGTGCCTTTGAAAAGATTCTCACACACGGTCAGATTGGACAAACATATAATATTGGTTGCGACGAGGGTATGGAATACCGAATTATTGATGTTGCCAGAATGCTTATTCGGATGATACACCATACAGAAGAGTATGACAAGTGGATCGAATACATAGAAGACCGACCATTCAACGACCAGCGCTATTATATTAGTAACACTAAATTAAAAGCACTCGGGTGGACCATTCGCACCACGTTCGAAGAAGGCATCAACGAGTTGCTTCCACCAAATGAAGTGGATTAATAATACTAATAATACTAATAATAATTGTAGAGTACGATCATATAATATATCAAACACCTCAAGCATCAAATACCTTCAGAATATTATGGTCTCGCAGTATCTTACGGATGGGTTCTTTACCGACCTGTTTCAGCACGTTGTGAAGGTACGGGCGGTTGGTGTTCGCACCGATGTGAATATAGTGGGATAACAAGTTGTCCGTATGTACGTGTGCTAAATCGGGGTTTAGTTCCCTGTATATAGTTGCGTTAAAGGTGGTATGTATGTTATTTATATGCTCCATATATCGCAGCACCCACTTTATTTTAAGAATTGGATACTGCAGTGCATACACATAATGTGTAACCCGTTCAGAATGGAAGTGGATGTTCTCGTTTGGCGGTGAGTCATACAACCATACCGGTGTGAGAACATCACACATACCAACTTCCAATTCGAGTATATTGGTGGTAACACTGTGCACGCTTGCTTTGTGTTCTGCCACGTATTCTAAGTAGGGGTCTACCAGTGTGGCCGGTACACAGCGTAAAAAGGATGGGACATGTAACCGAACTTCAGTTGAGGAAACGATGCCTGTCAGGGCAGTTTGCTTGACCATAAAATCAAAAAAATCAACAATCGGTCGCAATAGTATGATGCTGTCATTTATGAGTAGTACGTGCGTGTGTGTTTGCTTATTGTATCTTTGTTCTATTCCGTATACCCATTTGCCCGTGTCTATCAGCGTCATATCATTTTTAACGTACAAGTGAGTACACGTATTACGTGCCGAATACTCTTCCGGAATACAAATGGATGCATCGAGGGGGTCACATTCCTCGCTATTTATGTACACAAAGTCCATTGCGTAATTCTTTGAATTGGATTCTAGCAACAACGTGTGGTTGTTGCGGAGTGCCCTTTGTTTCAAGCGAGAGTTCGCGTAAGTTGCTGTTAGTATGAGGATATGCACACGGTCGGTTGGCGGGACTTGTTCTGGATCTGGATACTCGATCTGTTTCAAGGGTTGATTCTGTTGGGCCGGAAGATACCCGAACAAGCGTTCCAGTGAATGCATCGGTGAGTTTTCGAATACCTGAATGTTGTCATAGTAGCAACCACAAATCGCACTGGCTTGCAAGAGTCGTTTCACATTTGCATCGTCGAACATACGTTGCAATGCATCCCGTCGCATGATGAAGAAAGTGCCTGCCGAAAAGGTGTGTGCCGGTGTCAGTTGCATGTCAAACAGTTCTTGTATAAGATGTTCGTTGAAGTTATCCGCAGACTGCACCATTGCGGATGCGCCGCAATGCCCTGTTAAACGGGTATCCCAATCGGGTGTCTCCATAAACAGGACGAGTTTGTTCAGAGCGTTGTTCCTCCACACCGGGTCACTCTTGGTGTGGACCTTCAGAATCCATTCGTGTGCGTGGTCGTCCTTCGAATCTGCCTGTTCCGTGTGCCGAAACAGGTGACGGAACACAAAATAAAATGGAATAATATCTGAACCTAAATCAGGTTGATGGGTGATAATGCGCACATTCACATTCGTGCGCGACAACCGTTTCAGATATGCGCTCGATAGCGGGTGGACAATCGCTTTAAGATAACATAGGCACACGTCGACACAGTTGCGCATCAGTAACGAATCCAAATTGTACAGTATCCGTAAACAGATTGCATCATTTGTCGAGGTGATCAGGACCATACATTTGCGTTGCTTCACGGGTGGTGGTGTTTGTGTTTGTGTATCGGAAGAGGTGTACTCTTCGGTGAGATTGCTTCTCTGGTATAATTGGCACAGTTTCATGTTATCGTTCACGAATGTGTGTACACTCGGGTACGTTTGCCTCCCCAATTGAATAGAGAAGGTCGGTTCAAGTGTGTACGAAACGTGTGGATAATATTTTTGAATTTGACAAATCGTTGAAATGTGGTTCGTATGAATACCCTCTCTATAGTAATGCGGACGACATTGTTCGTTTTCGGGAATATGATATGCTTTACGATACCATTTTTCATCAAGTGTTAGATAATTCATACGATGTCTGATACTCGGAACACTGTACTCGTCACGTTTGATACAAATGTCCTCTTTTTTGTCATCTATATAATATGTTTCTGGTGGCGGTGTATCTTCTTCTGGTGTATTGTGTACTTGATGACATCGACATTCTTGTATGTATCGTGTCTGTTTTTGAAATTGTAGAACAAAAATTTTCTCTGCTGGTACACATCGCAACGCCTCCTGTTCTCGGTTATAGGTGGTTTGCATACGCAACCGAATCATTTCATCAAAAAAGGCATATCCAACCGAAATCGTGTCTAAAGCATTCTCGGTGCACGGGAACATATCTAACAGCAGAACGGTCTTCGACGGTATCGATACCAGTTCCATACACACTTTTGACCGGTTTTTCGGTGTCCTGCCCGGTTTCTGCCCTAGGAACACCAACTGTTCATTGTCGAATATGAAGTGCCGAATAAAAGTGGGACTAAATAATTGCTGAACGTGCAACATATATAGATGACCGAAATAATCCGCCGATCCACATACTTGATTATACAAGTGTGATAAACATATATTCAAGTCGGGCGTGTGTATGTATTGGATAACAGTGGACTTCTGGATGCATTCCAGAGACGTGCTGTAGAATTGTTCAAACAGACTACGTGGTATATAATTCGGTGCAATCACGAACACTTCCAATTCGAGTCGGAACTCCTTGTGTAATCGTTGAAACAACTGAATGTGTGTTCTATATATATGTGCCAGTATGTGGTAGTCGGGTTTAATAATCAGAATAATACATGCTCGCATCGAATTGAAAGGTCGTGGAGTGTGCTGAATTACATCTAATGTGCGCATATAAACTTCTGGCGTGATTTTTAAATTTACAACCGAGTCTCGGGTCATTATCTGTAGTAGGTGGTGCGTGTACATCGTACACGTTTGGTAGTAGAGTAAGAAGGAATCGTCTGAACGGGATGATCTATATGTGCCCACATTGGTTGGTTGGTTGGTTGGTTGGTTGGTTGGTTGGTTGGTTGGTTGGTTGGTTGGTTGGTTGGTTGGTTGGTTGGTTTGTTGGTTGGTTGGTTGGTTGGTTGGTTGGTTGGTTGGTTGGTTGGTTGGTTGGTTGGTAATGTGCATACCAAAATGTAAGAAGTAAATGAGATGCATTTCTGCTGTATATCCCCTACCTACCTACGATTAGTGTGTGCGATACATACCCAACCAGTTCTAACACGAAAGCGATTGATGATTCTGTTCCGCCTACCCGGTTTAATTATTTATGTAACGAGTCACACCGTTGCATTTCAAATATATTCGTGAAATTATATGTCCATATAGTAAGGTAATGCATTATAAGATTCTCAAAAATAAGTTCAATTTATACTTAACACACGTATTGGAAGCACTCGTCACGAGGACCGGTCGTAAATGCACCATTGTCGATTCGGTCGATGAAGCGGATGATGCAGAAAATGAAATCGTCTATATACTTTCTTTTTTCCATTACACAACGGTGTATCCCAAAAAATACATTGTGTTCCAGGTGGAACAAATGCATTGTGCAACATTTACAAAAAAGAAGGCATACCTGACTGCGATACGACACGCAATACAATGTTGGGATTACAACCAGAAGAACCAACCGTTCTATAGAAGCAAATGTCCGATATGGATGCCTGTACCAGTTGCATGCGATGTGGTGGGACTCGTGGAAGACGCCTTGCCATTGCCATTGCCACCGAGCGATGACGCTGACACGGATAGCATCATCGATGTCCTGTTTTATGGGGCACCGAACGAAAGAAGACTTAATATAATGAGATACCTATCAGTGACTTTAGAGCACCACCGGATTCGTGTAAAATATGTGACAAATGTGTACAACCAACCGCTGTATGCATTGATCCGCCGTTCAAAAATAGTGCTGAACTTGGGTTTTTATCCGGACACGCTCTTGGCAACGTATCGTTTGAATGAAATACTGCAGCACCACCGTGCAATCATTTCAGAAACGACCGAACACGTGCAGGACAAGGATATCATATCACAATACAAACAGTCCGGCATATATTTTATCCCATACATACACGACAACTTGGATAACATACATTATTTAGTGCAAGGTATACACTCCATATTAAACGAATCCGAAACGTTGTGTCGACAACGAACCGAAAAGAGCATACACTTTATGAAAGAGAAAGAGAACTTCTTTTTGCACCATATGCATCACACGCTGGCCCAGTTGGAATAACGACCGGTCATACGTGTGATATTTAAAAAAAAAACAAAGATACGTCGCCGACCTTTTGCTGACTCGTTGTGTTAACCATGAAGATGTCGAAAGCGTTGGTGCTGCAACATAAAAAGTGTTTCCGATATATTCACACAATCGGTGTGTATATGTAACTGTGATGTCGGTGTCTACATCTAAATGCCCATCTCGGACGCCACGAGGTTGAACAAGCGTTCCTCTACTGCCGATTGTTGGGTGTTCTGCGCAGTGTGATTGTGATTGTGATTGTGATTGTGATTGTCAGTTTCTTGCGTATTTCCTGCTTCCGTATTGCGATTCGCATCATCTGCATGAATCACGCTTTGCATACAGACCGGACATTTCCGATGGTCGGTCAACCATTTGTCGATACACCCTAGATGGAAAATGTGCCCACACCTGTCTACTTGGCGAATAATCGAAGTATCCTGATACTGTTCTTGACAAACACTACAGTTGTCGTGTGCAACCGATTGCCCATCTTCCGGTTGTTCGTCTTCGCCTGTGATATCTGAATATAATCCGAATGTAGTATTGTCTTGTATTTCAGAAACACTCATCCCCGTAGAGTGAACCTCATCACCTGATGTAGATACGATTTCAACAGACATGGCAATCGGCGTGTCTTGATGCCCGGTCTGTGGTTGCAACCGATGTAACAAATCACGCATATTCAGAGAACGTGATATAACGGGTTGAAAGGTGGGAGGGGAATGCTGAAACAGCTGGTTCGTTTGTGACAACGCCACGGGTTCGACCTCTTGATCTTGGTGTGTCACACCACCAGTTGTATCTCGTGTATTATCAGAGGGTCGTGTGGGTATGTGTGGGGGTCGATTCACAACCACCGAACGACGTGTATTCTCAGGCTGGTCACGGAGAATGTTATTAAATAATGCCAGAATCGTCTGTATAGTTGGTGTGCCGGGTGGAGGGGGGTGCGCTCGCGTATGTATTCTTTCGTGGTGGTTTCTATCAAAACGCGAAGACAGTTGTGCGGATGGTTGGTGAGACCCCGGCGGGTCGACGACCAGGTTTGGTTGCGAGGATGTACGCACCGGTACAACCGCCGCAGCAGCAGCATCAGTAGCAGTGGATGCCGGGTCTGGAGTATTGAAATGCAAATGAACCGTTGTCGCAGTGGGTGCAATGTTAAAAAAAGTTGTGGTTGGATGTGAAGTCATTCCGAATGTGTTTTCGTATGTAAATGATAGTACATCTTAAATAAAGAAAACAAAACCTGACATAAAATAAGTATGAACACATTTACACAACTCGCACAAACGGTCATTCTGTCTACACCGGTCCTATGTTATGTTGCATATAGAAATCGTATTACATTGTTCACGACCGCTTGCGTATTGTACATGCAATGCAAACGAATCTGGTGTCCGACCAAACAAACTAAAAAGGTAATCATTGATATCTCACACTCACTCGAAAACAAAGCGTCTTGTAAGTTATTTCCGCACATAGAAGAAGTGGAGTGCACGTATGTGAATAAAACCCGCGGTCTGCCGAAGGTGCATATTGAAGAATCCATTTATAAAATGCTGCAAGAGTCTACTGTGCTGTATAACAAAGGATGTTCGTTAGAACACACGGACCAATTCACAACAAACCTGTACCGGATATTGTATGAGCAGTCAACCCGTCAGGGACATTTTCCGAACCGAATCAGAGTCACACTGAATACATCCTTACTTGGAATGCTGAACAAGTGTGTGCCCATGCAACACACCAACGGTGTGATTGTGTTGGACACCGATACCGACCAGACCATTCGGGTCGGGTGATATTGGCACACATTACTACATATTACTTACTTCCTACGTATTACTTACTTCCTACGTATTACTTACTTCCTACGTATTACTTACACCGGGGCCTGATACATTGCCTGCTCTTTCAGTATTGGTGGGGTGTCGTACAACCACGAGGGAAAATCGTTGTTCGGATCCGGAAAGCCTTGCGTCCAAGGCATCGTGAAATATTGCCTTTGGGAGGCGTGGTTGTTGTACCCATCATCTACCGATTTATTTAGTGTTATTTCAAAGTTACGATGGACATTGTCTGTACGAAAAGGCGTATCTTGGCGACTGCACGCAGGTGCCAACACTCTCTGCAACTCGGTGACATTCGGATTGCCAAACGGGTTGGTGTAGGTGGACACCCGGCATTCGCTCCCGGTTGGCGGGTAGGGCGTGACGGGTGCGGGGTGGCGCGGAGCACCGATGGAGCTTACTCCAGCGTATGGCGAAGGTGGGTACTCGCGGTGCAACGCCTCCGGCACACCACTGGGGCGGGGGGGCATCGTCTGGGTGCGGATCGCATCGCCAAACACCGAGAACGTCTCCTTCGCGTCACTCCCTTCGGGGTATTGAACGTAATAGCGATGTGCGGCAACTGTTGCGAGCAGCATACCTAACGGAACACACAGAACGAGCCAGGACATTCCGCACACGCGCAATAGGACAGCAACCAGAACCGACAACCGGACCGTCGCATTCAACTTCGCGTTGCGATCCATATCAGAAGCGGGCCATACGTGGCATAGCGAATCGCACCTGATGAGAACTCTCCAGTTCTGAAACCAGATCTCTGTGACTGGCATTACGTAGTGGTGAGTTGTATATTGTGTATATTATAACATACACACGTATTAAAAAATAGGACGGAGTCTGTTTCGTAGTGTGGCACAATGCACATAAAAAACAGCAACAAAACCGAATAAACGATTTTTAATAAAATATGTATGCGCTCCTGTTTGGGTTCGAACCAAAGACCTTGCGGTTAACAGCCGCACGCTCTACCAACTGAGCTACAAGAGCATACAGCCCCCAGCAGGAATCGAACCTGCGACCTTTTGCTTACAAGGCAAACGCTCTACTAACTGAGCTATAGGGGCATACTACATACAGTATCCGTTGTCTTTATATAATAAAGGGCGTTCACCACGCGGTTTGCCAAATGAGTATTCGCCATACTATTATGCAACATACTATAGTATCCGGTACACTATTGCGCATTGCGAATGCATCGCACACACACGCCACAGATTTACTGCTCGAGCCGGGACGGCATCGACCCGATAACACACGCGCAGGTGAAGTGCGATATTATTGATTACCGCTCCACCATGTGGTCCTACGAAAATTGCAAGATGACGTTTGACCACCCGTTCACAGTGAAGACGCTCGCGCTCGGTCAACTGACCTACATGTACTCCTATTTGAAACTGACGCCGGGAATGTACATCTGCACCGTCAAGTCCAGCGGCACACCCAACTGCCGCTTGGAACTCATACAGCGGGAGAAGGACGGCGACGACGATGACGCCAACAATTGGCAGAACCGCATTCTGCACAGGCACGGCTGCTTGTGCACCAACACCACCGATTTGAAACTCCTCAACACGGGTGACACGGATGTCGAACTGCGTATCATCTTCGACCCGTACAGCGATGTGCGCATCCCGTCCTTCGCGTGCATGGAGGTCCGGTCGCGGCAACGCATCGCAATGCCAATGAAGAGCAAAATACAGTCCGGGTTGTACAAACCGCGACCGTTGCGCTACGGCTCGTTGGACGTGCACAAGATACTCAAAAAAATACATTACGTCATCCATTGGTTGGAAACCCTCGACGAGAACATCGACGAAATCCTAAAAATGGTGTCCAACCCACTGTTTGATATCGATGATAACAACAATGCCTTCGATTACACCCACTATATGCAAGATATCCAGAACGCCATTTCGATCGAATTGCCCCACACGTTCGTTGCGAACAGCTACTGCTTTTCGGTGTACCTGTTTCCGGGCGTGAAGATCCCGCTGATGAGTCAGTCGCTGATCCGCGAATTGTCTCTGTGCATTTCCAATCAGAAAATCAAAACTGACAAACTGGTGCACACGCTGCGACACAGTTCCAAATACATTAATTTTATGCTTGTCGAATACATCGAATTCAAGCAGTGCGTGTCGGACAAACTCAAAGAGTTCAAATCAGAGAAAGAGTACGAATGGCAAACCATCCAGATCACAATATAGCATTTGTCTGTCGATCTGTGTATGGTTTTGAAAGTCGTCTTGTATTCTTCTTATTCTTCTTATTCTTCTTCTTTGCCGACGGCAGTGTGTGAGGTGCGATCATCTTTCGCATTACCGTTTGCCCCGTGAGTCCAAATACAATGAGGACCGCACCAAAAAGGAACACGACCGAGTTGAACGACATCACGGTGCGGCGCTTTTCGGATTCGATCTCGTCGCACTGGGTGTCCAGCAAACCCGACTCGCCAACCGCATTCAGATATTGTATTTGGTACACAAAAATACCAAGAATGATGACGTGTGCAATGAGTAGAATGAGCGTCTCCATCGTGGGTTGTATGAGCCACGTGGACACCATCGCGCACATATACAACGCCATCGAGATGACCTTGATCCACGCAACGACAAGCAGCACCGTGCGAAGCGTGGGACTAATGTCTCGGCAGAACGTGGGTTTGCTGTCGGGCGTGTGCGATAGTTGACTCAAGTAGACAAACCACAACCCGCTGTACACCAGATACAGTATGCCCTGCAACAGCGTGGAGTGCTGAAGGAATCGCACACCTGTTTCGGACGATGATAACGACGACGACGACGACGACGACGACGAAGACAAACGGTTGTTACGGAGGGCGAACATCGTATGTAGTCGTGTTCGGTTGGTCACTTTTTAGTAAGCAGTTTATATATTTTTTTATCGTCTTTAAGAGTAATATTGAATACACCAAAATGGGCAGTCAAAAAAGACGCTGCCGTAAATATGCGACACACAAAAAATATAATAACAAATGGGTCAACCAGACACGTCACCAGAAGCGACGCACACAATCGAGGTACTCTGATACGTGGGCGTCGACTGTGAAACGACGTGGTGGTGTGACTACAGCAGTAGAACCAGAAGCAGACGCAGCACCAGAAGCAGCAGCAGCAGCAGCAGCAACAGAAGCAGCAACAGAAGCAGCAACAGCAAATAAACTTGCAGTAGCAGCAAATAAACTTGCAGTAGCAGCAGCACCAGCAAAAGCAGCAGCAGCAACAGCAAAAGACGCAATAAATGCAGCAGAAGAGAAATTAACTAGTTTATTCCGTTATCGCGCACACATCCTCGTGACAGCAGCAAACACAGGAGTTGCCGAAGCAAACAACGCAGCAGCACCAGAAGCAGCAGAAGCAGTAAAAGGATTCGTATCAAAAACAATAGGCAGGATCAAATTATACACAGCACAAACAATAAGCACCTTAAACATATACGCAGCAAATAAAGATCGCATATTAAATCACCCTGATAATTTACTACAACACATATCCGCCGAAGCAAAAAAAGTATTATTAATAATACGAACGGTATTGACAACAGCACAAGCGCAAGTAGAAACCATACTAACAGCAACACCAGCAACACCAGCAAAAATAGCAGAATTAGTAGAACAAGCACAACTCACCATAACATTCGAACCAGGATACGATGTATTAACCGCAGCAGAAGCAGCAGAATCAGCAGATGCAACAGAAGCAGAATTAGCAGAATTAGACGCAGCAGCAGAATATGCAGATGCAGCATATAAAGATGCAGCAGAATATGCAGATGCAGCAGAATATGTAACCACGTTTATCACCGACTCTAAATTATGTATTGAAGCAATCGGTGCGAATCAACTGTTCCACATACAACAACACCTCTCGAGTTTTCGTACCAACCTTGAAAAATTGAAGAGCAACATCCAATCAACACCACCACAAACGAATGTTCCGATGGCCGTACCGGTTATCACCAAGACGGTAAATGCGGTTATCACCAAGACGGTAAATGCGGTAGATGCGTTGCTCCATCAAACCCCACCCAACGTTCAATTAAACGCCTCCAACATGAATAACATTCGAAACAAACTTACTGCCCTGTTCAACGTCGCAGTTTCGTCCGTGACATTAGATAACCTTCAATCTGTGAAACAAAAACAATCTGGCACAGATTCTGCTGAGACTGTTGATAATGCTGCTGGTGCTGGTGCTGCTGATGCACAACACCAGACCATGTTTCAAAAAGTATATACAAAACTGTTTGGTACCCCCCCTCCCGATAGTTGGCGACATACGTTCGACAACACGAATCAGACTGACATTGTTAGCGCATACAATGCTGTTAATGATAATGCTGGTAATGAGAATGCTGGTAATGAGAATGTGATACAAAAAAACAAATGGAACGTCGCTGCCAAATCATTTATAGCTGAATTTGTATCAGACACACCGAATCGTGACATTGGCAAGTATGCAAAAAAATTCATTACAATATCGAATGCAATCACTAACGGGAATGGAACACACACATTAGATTATATTCCGAATAGTGAGGAGCTGAATGCAAATTTCGAGTTGATGAAACGTCTGTGGAACAAATTCAGAAAAAACGACGACGAACACAAAATGGCAAACCACGTAATTGATTTTATTAAGAACAATAATACGTTCGTAGACTATTTCAACCACGTTAGTGAAGTCACTCGGGAGGAGATTCAAGCGTTTGAAAACAGTCTTACCAAGATTAAAGACGATGATTTAACCAATGTTTCGATGGTTTCCCAAATGCACATCGAACATTTTAAAAAAAGTGCGGCCGGTCGTAAATTACGATACACCGACAATAAACGTAATGCTGAACTTGTAAAACCAACGTCGACTACTACCGGACACGCAGATCTACGTATACTTATTGAAGGTCTTCTTAAAGAGGCAATGCCCGATTCTGATATTAACAATACAGTTCTTGGTGACAATCCAGAAACTAAACACCTTATCGGTAACCTTGTCAGAAACAATGAAATAGATAAAATAGATAAACTATATTATTTATTTGCTTTCTTATGCAAGACTGTTGAAGATGTACCATCTGACGACAATAAAAACATTGCACAATACATGCGTGATAGGATTTTGAAAGCGGGAGTGGTTACGATCGGAGAAGAAGAATCCCCAACAACTGGCACAGTTGGCGAGAGGTTGTATAGTGCGATGGATACACTTATGACTGGTGTTCGTAATATCTCTGCCAATACGACTACTCTACTTACTTCATTCTTTAATTACTTTAATCATACATTAAGTGATGACACTTTTAATTTACCACAACTGAAAGATAGTGCGAAGGAATTACACGACTTAATCATTGATACAAGAGAGTTGATTGGTGGCGACGAGTTCACTTTTGACGGGTGGAAAGCAGCGATTATGAAAAAGATGTCAATGAAAGACGGTCCTTTACACCGCTTGAGCTTGAAACAGAACACACGCAACCGACACTCCATTTCGTCTGGCAAATACGGTCTTGCGATTAATTTCATACAAGACAAATTCAATCAAATTCAGACACGTCTTGAGACCGGCTGCCAGCCGACGTCGGAAGACTCATCACAATCAACGACACCTCACATAGTGAAGTGGTCATCCGTGACGAACACGTCCATCAATTCGACCAACAAAAATTTGGCATGCATTCTGGAAATCATCGCGCTTAAAAAAGAGGTTGAAAAATTACGCGATGATAACGAATATTTCAAAAATGCTGTAGATACATCCATACAGCAGAGCAATGACGCGTCGCACAAAAGACGCACGCGCCGGTCGTCTAGTGGCAAGCGTGTTAACGGTGCTCTGGCCGATGTAGTCAAACGTACTAGTGATGAAATTCGTCGTTTAGAAAAAAAAATAGAAGACTATCTTAAGAATATTGCCGAACTGGAGGAGCAGATTAAATCAATCAATAACAAACGAACTGCTATACACACCACGCTGTCACGAAGTTCTGCCGCTCAAACACTACAAAAATACGACATTGGATTTGCTAATACTTATCAATACCATAATAACAACAGACACTATACGGATCAAATCAAGATAATTGAACACAAAATCGAGGGCATTCGACGTCGGATAGAGGTTACAGATTATAACAAAAAAGTGTTAATAAAATATGCGAAAGAACAGAATACATATCAAGCCGACATCAACAATGAAAACTTATCATACCAGCATG
>Ga0206126_10004737_pt1 | contig 12923 bp, 11 predicted proteins | sample Helgoland_Spring_5_FD_148621 | JGI IMG/M metagenome (GOLD analysis project Ga0206126, IMG submission 148621) | Pelagic subsurface seawater microbial communities from Kabeltonne, Helgoland, North Sea - Helgoland_Spring_Bloom_20160412_1 | ecosystem: Environmental > Aquatic > Marine > Epipelagic ...
CCGCATCCAAAGGTGCAATTGCATCAATGTGTTTGCCAGCCGCGCGTGAGCTGGCCCAATCGGGTGTCCGTGTCATGGCTATCGCACCTGGGCTGTTCCAGACCCCAATGATGGAAGGGCTGCCCCCTGAAGTAACATCAAAGATCACAGCAAACATTCCGTTTCCTGCCCGTTTGGGTGCGCCCGAGGAATACGCGTTGTTGGCCGCACAGATCGTAAATAATAGGTTCCTCAATGGCACCACAATTAGGTTGGACGGCGCTGTACGCCTACCACCGCGTTAAGGGAACGCTATGTCAGATCCCATGCTAAAAATTTCTGTCGAGGGCACCATCGCAACTCTAACGATGAACCGGCCCGACAAACGTAACGCAATGTGTGAAGCGCTTTTGGGCGACTTGGACACCTTCTTTTCCAACCCACCAAAAGAGGTGCGCGTTGTTATTATAACAGGTACCGCAGGCCATTACTGTTCAGGTCTGGATCTGTCTGAACACGTGCATCGTTCAGCCGAAGAAAATCTATATCACTCCCGTGCATGGCATGGCGTTATGGAGAAAATACAGTTTGGTGGCTTGGCAGTTGTCTCAGCGATGTTGGGTGCCGTCATTGGTGGTGGACTTGAGATAGCAGCGGCCACTCATGTGCGCATTGCAGAACCTTCAACTATCTTTCAACTGCCTGAAGGACGCCGCGGTATCTTTGTTGGTGGTGGTGCCACCGCTCGCGTTGGGCGCCTGATTGGCGCTGACCGCATGACTGAGATGATGCTGACTGGTCGCAAATATAATGCAGATGAGGGTTTGGCCTTGGGCCTCACTCATTACTCAGTTGGTGAAGGTGAAGCGTTGGGACTAGCGCAGCAATTGGCGGGCAAGATTTCTCGCAATGCGCCCCTGTCAAATTACATGATGATCCAATCGATTTCACGGATCAACGACATGTCCCAAAGCGATGGTTTGTTCACAGAATCCTTGGTTGCGGCGATGTCACAAACAACACCGGACGCCGAAGAGGGGCTAAAGGCCTTTCTTGAAAAACGCGCGCCAAAGTTCCGGTGATTTAATGGGTGAGGCGGTCTCCAAAAAGGGTGAACAGCCCAGTGTCGACGAGACAAACTTTGAGACGCTCAATGGGTTCACGGGTTACCATCTGAAACGGGCTACCAACCTGATGATGTCTGATTTGAACGCAACGTTGAAACCGTTTGAGTTGCGCCTCTTATCCTACACGGCACTAGTTTTGATCGTTGATAACCCGCGCATTAGAATGTCGCAATTGGCGGCGGCGATGGATGTTGAGCGACCGAATATGGTTGTGATTGTTGATGCGCTGGAAAGCCGTGAGCTGATCAGCCGCCAACGCTTTGAAACTGACCGCCGCGCTTATGCTTTGAGCATTACGTTGGCTGGGCGACGCTTGTATGAAAAAGCAACTGTGGCGGTGCGCGCACATGAAGAGCGCCTAACGCGCCAACTTGATACACAGACCCGTGAAAAAGTTATTGAAGCTATGAAATTGATCCAAAAAATCAGGGGAGTTGCGCACACATGAAACGTACAACTGAATTTTTGAAACACGCCGTAACACGCACCGACCGTGATGATGGTACAATTCTTCTCACCTCAGATTATACTTTGGGGCCTGTGACGGATCGCACCGGCGACTGGTTGCACAATTGGGCGGACAAGGCTGGTGGTCGCGTTTTCATTGCTGAACGCAGCGGGGCCGGTTGGCGGGAAGAAAGCTATATAGCGACCTTACAAAAGGTACGTGCGATTGCTGCGTCATTGCTTGCACGTGGAATGGGGCCAGAAACCCCCATTTTGATTATGTCAGGTAACGGGGTTGATCACGGCTTGCTCACATTGGCCGCGCAATATGTTGGCGTTCCAACAGTCCCCGTGGCGGAACAGTATTCATTGATCACTGGTGCACATGGGCGATTGCAACATGCCGTACAGCTAGTGCGCCCCAAGATGGCCTATGTCATCGATGCCGAACAATACGCCGCCGCTATCGTCCATCCCGCCTTGAAAGATGTGGAAATCGTTGCAACCAGAACAGGGCAGGCGGGTAATGTTACGTCATTTGATAGCCTTCTGGCTGGTGACAACAGTGTTGATGTTGATGCCGCCTTTGCATCTGTCACACCAGATACCGTTGCTAAAATTTTGATGACCAGTGGTTCCACATCCTTACCAAAAGGCGTGCTGACCACGCAAAAAATGATGTGCGTGAATCAAGCGCAATTGGCAGATTCATTGCCGTTTTTACGCGCCCGCCCGCCGCGCATTGTGGATTGGCTGCCGTGGAATCACGTTTTTGGCGGGTCCCACAATTTCAATATGATACTTGCGAATGGTGGCAGTTTATACATCGATGATGGTAAACCTGTTAAGGGATTGTTTGATCGTACCCTCGAAAACCACGCGCTGATAACGGGCAATATTGTATTCAACGTGCCAATGGGTTTTTCAATGTTGCTGGAAGGTTTGCGCAAAGATGCAGACTTGCGCCAACGGTTTTTTGAAAACCTAGACATGGTGTTTTATGCAGGTGCTTCTCTTCCACAAGATGTTTGGGAAGGTTTCGAAACCCTTGCGATGGAAGTTAAGGGGGAAGTACCCCTTATGACCTCATCATGGGGCCTGACTGAAACAGCACCGGCAACAATGATCCAACAAGAACCAACCGAAAGTTCCGGCGTCATTGGAGTGCCTATGACAGGCGTGACGCTGAAATTGATCCCCGACAGCGATATGCGCTGTGAAGTCCGGGCTAAGGGACCAAACATTATGGATGGCTATTTCGAAGACCCAGAAAAGACGGCAGCGGCCTTTGACGATGAAGGTTACTTTATTACTGGTGATGCAATGTCGTTTGTTGATTCAAATGACGCGAACCGTGGAATGAGGTTTGATGGACGACTGTCTGAAGACTTCAAATTGCAGTCAGGTACATGGGTACGTGCCGCCGGCTTGCGCCTCGAATTGCTCTCAACCCTCGCTCCATTTGCCGCCGATCTGGTCGTAACAGGGCAGGATCGTAATGAAATCGGCCTCATGATTTTCCCAAATCGTGAGGCAATTCAAGCAGCTGGTTACACGTTAGATGACGACAAGGGTGCCTATGTTTGTCCCAAATTACGTGCCGATCTTGAACGCCGCCTAAAGGAACGCGCGGCTGGGACCGCTGGCTCCTCAACCCGTGTCACCCGTGCCATTGTATTGGCAGAACCCCAGTCCCTCATGGACGGGGAAATAACTGCGAAGGGCAACCTGAACTTCCGCATGGTCCTGACCCGTCGGGCTGACTTGGTGACGCGACTGTATAACAATGATGCCACCGGCATTGCGAAACTCTGAAGAAAGAAAACAGATGGTAGATTTTTCCAAAGTCCGGGCGATTGATTTTCACACCCACGCAGAAGAACCCTGCGGCTGTCATGCCGATGACGGCTATGACGACCTGCAAGCAACGATGGCCAGCTATTTTCGTGCCCCTTGGAAACACCCTCCAACCATCCCAGAAACAGCACAGCATTACCGTGATCAGAACATTGCAGCAGTCATCTTCCCTGTCGATTCAGAACGCGAAACGGGCTACCGCCGTTATAAAAATGAAGAGGTCGCCGAGCTGGCCGCTGAAAACGATGATGTGTTGATTCCATTCGCCAGTATCGACCCTCACAAAGGGAAAATGGGCCAACGCGAAGCACGTCGTTTGATCCGTGACTATGGCATCAAAGGGTTCAAATTTCACCCAACCATGCAGGGGTTCTATCCAAACGATCGCATGGCATATGGTTTGTACGAAGCAATCGCCGAAGAGGGTGGCATCGCACTATTCCACACGGGTCAGACTGGTGTTGGCTCAGGCATGCCTGGCGGCAATGGGATGCGTTTAAAATACTCAAATCCTATGTACATGGATGACGTTGCCGTAGATTTTCCAGAAATGAAAATCATCCTTGCCCACCCATCATTCCCTTGGCAGGAAGAAGCGCTAGCCGTCGCCCAGCATAAGCCGAATGTTTACATTGACCTTTCAGGTTGGTCCCCCAAATACTTCACAGACATTCTGGTGAAGTACTGCAATTCGATCTTGAAGAAGAAGGTGTTGTTCGGCTCAGATTGGCCAATGATTACACCAGAGCGGTGGTTGGCTGATTTCGAAAAAATCGCAATCAAAGACGAGCTGCGCGAGGGCATCATCAAAGGCAACGCCATGCAGCTGCTTGGGGTCGAGTGATCGGCTCACCGCCGCGTGGAAAACCGTTACTTTATTTACATAATGTTGATTATAGAGTGGTTTAATGCCAAGAGCTGCGATCGTTCCCCTGTGTACATCAATCACCAGAACGGGCAGACATAAACCGACGTTAAAAAGCAAAGGGCCCCAAAATGATCATTTATGGACTAAGCACCTGCTCTGATTGCCAGAAAGCACAAAAAGCATTGGAAGCCGCTGGCAATACGATCACGTTTCGGGATGTGCGCGCAGAACCTTTGACTGAAGCAGAGCTTGAAGAATTGCTGATCGAATTCGGTGACCGTTTAGTGGATCGCACCACGAATGACTATCGCGCCTTGAACACTTGGCTGAAGAACTCTGAAGCCGATGCACAAATTTCATCCAAACCCAAAGTAATGGCCCGCCCCGTTATTCGGGACGAGGGCCGTTTCTATTTAGGTTGGACGGACGAAGTTCAGCAGGCTTTGCTGGCTGACTAAGTCGCGCTCTTAAACAGGAAACTAACCCATCGAATCGAAGATCTTGCCACGCATGCGCAGATGATGTGATCTTCGGCCGTGTCGTCAACTAATGCCCTGATCATAGCAAGAGTCGCGATTCAGGTGTCGCGCACAGCCAATCGTCGTGAGTGAAGTTTGACCGAACCCTGCCTTACGGCTATGGACGGGATATAATCGCCAAAACGGCTTCCTGAAGTGGCGGGCAGACAACAATTATAGTACCATATGTCCAGTAAAAGATACACGTTCACTTCGGAATCCGTTTTCTAGGGGCATCCTGACAAGGTATGCGACCTTATTTCGGACGCCGTCTTGGACGCGTTTTTAAGCGAAGAGTCTGAAGCGCGCTGCGGCTGAAACCTTTGCTACCACAGACCGTGTTATCATTGCTGTCGAGGTTGGCGTGTGCGACTTCAGCAAGCGGACGGCTACAAGGGGTTATGCCAAACCTTACGAGCCCGAACCGGGCGGCCCGCAGCGTTTACGCGAAGCCACCTGCTGGGTAGACCTACGGTGTGGCTTCCATGATTTTGGACCTCTACAAAATCCGAGATTGCCTGCGAGGCGCTTGATCAGATAGGTAAGCTCTATGATGTCGAGCGTGACATATGAGGCCAGTATACTGACGTCCGCTACGTTCCGTGTATAATGCTGAGCCGCCAAGTGGCATTCAACCTGTTCAAGCAACATGGCCCCGCCGCGATCGATAACAATACCGGGGAGTGCGCCCTGCGCTCGATTGGAATTGGACAGAAGAATTGGCTATTTTCTAGGACAAATACCAGCGCAGAGACTCTGGCGCGTGCCATGACCATTATTGAAACCACCAAGCATACCTCGCCGACATTCTGACCCACGAACACAAGATAATCCGACTAGATAAACTGTTGCCATGGAATTGGGAACCGCTGGCCGTTGCTCATCAGGGGGTCGCATGACGGCTGCCACAACCCATGTCCGATCGTCGATCAGGCCGCAAAATGCTAGGCGTTGATGTCGCACTTCTCGAAGTGATCATCCCCAATGATACAACCTCACCTACGGCAACATCGTTAGCGTCGCCCTCGGGCCCGGCGACACTATCTCTACGCTGACCGACATGATCTGAGCCGCTCGTCCCATTAGCAAAGATTGGCACCCGAATTAAGGCTCAGCCGCTGTGATAACAATGGGGCGGTTCTATTCAATCTCCTAAACTACGGGGTTGCATGGGTAATCTTTACTGGGGAAAGAGCACTTGTGAACCGCCGATGGTCTGCTGGGGATCATGGCTATGATACGGATCGGTTGCGTGAATCTTTTATAGTTATTAGTATAACGCCTTCGATCCTCGGCAGAAAACCATGCAATAAGTTAGTCAAATATGACAAACGCCGCAACTGACATATTCCCGTTGTGGGTGTTGAATCTAATGTACCCACCTCAGCCTTAACGCATTGCTCAAAACAAAAACACTCGACAACGCCATTGCGCCAGCAGCAAGCGCGGGTGATAGAAGCAATCCAAAGGCAGGGTAAAATACTCCTGCTGCTACGGGGATTAGCAGGGCGTTATATGCAAAAGCCCAGAACAGGTTTTGCTTGATATTGCGCATCGTCATTTGGCTGATGGTAACCGCATTGACCACCGCACTTAAATCACCCGACATCATCACAACGTCTGCCGCCTCAATTGCAACATCCGTACCTGTACCGATCGCAATACCGACATCCGCCTTGGCCAATGCAGGCGCGTCATTGATCCCGTCACCAACAAAGGCAACCGGACCAGCCAATGTTGCGAGTGCCGCCAACTTACCCGCTGGCTTCGCCTCTGACACCACATTCGAAATACCCAATGCCTTGGCCACGTATTGCGCGGTTTCGTCACGATCTCCGCTGACCATCGCAACGGAAATTCCTTTGTTTTGCAATTGGGCAACGATAGCTTTGGCCTCTGGCTTGATCTCATCGGATACCGCAAAGACTGCGGCAACTCTATGATCAATTGTCATAAAGACAGGGGTTTTGCCTTGCAGCGCCCAGCCCTGCGCTTTGGCCCCAAAGTCACCAACTTCATGCCCCATCTCAAGCATGAAATGCGCAGTGCCCACTTCGATTACATGATCTAAAACATTCGCAGTTGCCCCACATCCAACAAAGGCTTGGAAGTCCGCTGCCTTTGGGATCGTGACGCCCTCTTCAACTGCCCTCAAAACAATCGCTTTAGCGACAGGGTGTTCAGAACGCTGTTCAAGCCCTGCTATCAATGTCAGGATGTGGGCCCGATCAAACGCGGCATCGTGTTCGAACTCAGTGACCACTGGTGTGCCTTTTGTGAGCGTCCCTGTCTTGTCAAACACGATCGTCTTGATCGATTGCAGTTGTTGAAGGGCGTCTCCCTTGCGAAACAAAACACCCAGTTCGGCAGAGCGCCCTGCCCCGACCATGATGGAGGTTGGCGTCGCCAAACCCATCGCGCATGGACAGGCGACGATCAAAACAGAAACTGCAGTGATTAACGCAAATTGCAACGCAGGTGTCGGGCCAAAGATAAGCCATGCGATAAGGGTGATGGTTGCCAACACCATAACTGCTGGCACAAACCATATGGTCACGCGGTTCACCAAATCTTGGATCGGAAGACGAGTGCCCTGCGCATCCTCAACCATCCGAATGATCTGAGCCAATGTACTAGCCTCACCCACACGCGCCGCTTGGATTGTCAGGCTGCCCGTACCGTTGACCGTTCCACCAATAACCTCCGCGCCGGGGCCTTTGTCGACGGGCATCGGTTCACCCGTGACCATGCTTTCGTCGATAAAGTTTTGACCTGTTAGAACAACCGCATCTGCCGGAACGGTTTCGCCAGGGCGCAATTGAATTTCATCACCGATCTGGATTTGATCCGCTGCGATCTCAATCCACTGATCATTGCGCAAGACCATCGCAGTTTTTGCGCGCAACCCAACAAGGCGCGCAATCGCATCACCCGTACGGCCTTTTGCGCGGGCCTCAAGGAAGCGACCCAATAGGATCAAGGTGATGATGACACCCGCAGCTTCAAAGTAGACGGCCAAGTTGCCCATGGGCAACAAATTGGGTGCGAAGAGTGAAACCACTGAATACCCCCATGCCGCTAGTGTTCCGATCGCCACCAATGCGTTCATATCAGGTGCGCCGCGAAACAGGTTGGGCAAACCGAGAGTATAGAATGACCGGCCAGGCCAGATCATGACCAAAGTGATCAAGAGAAACTGTACAAACCAACTGTTAGTTTGCCCAACGGTGCTGGAAACCCAGTGGTGCATCGGCTGATACATATGCCCGCCCATTTCAACCACGAAAACTGGAAAGGTCAAAAGCCCAGCAATCAGTGTTTGGAAACCCAAAGTCCGCACCTGTGATTGGCGCCGTTCCACTTGTTCTTGGCGTCCGGCACCTGCAACTTTGATCTTGGCCTTATAGCCTGAGTCTGTAATCGCCTGGGCCACTCGGGCTTCAGCGGCGGCATCTGGCAGGCCTTCAACAATCGCCTCTTCCAGTGCCAAATTGACACGCGCTAAAGTCACATCTGGCAACGCCTGTAGTGTACGCTCCACCCGTCCAACGCAGGATGCGCAGTGCATTCCGCTAATATCATATGTGGTTAGGGACATATCATGCTTGCCTTTGTGACCTGATATAGAATGATATGGCGACAAACGTTGCTAAGGACAATGATATGACCACAATAACTGCGCCTCTTCTGACAAAGATCCGCAACCGTTTTGCCCATGTGGACAGTTGCCCGTTCACGGGGCCACGCATCTTTTTCGAGAATGCAGGTGGTGCTTTAACGCTAAACTCAGTTGTTGAAACCAGCGCAAAATTCGCAGCTATTCCCGATAACCAAGGCCGCGCGAATGCGGCGGCAGAGGCATTGATTGGGATTATCAAGAAATCTAAGTCTGATATGGCCACCTTCTTTAACGCGTCAAACGGTCAATTCTTTGTTGGCGAAAGCGGCACCGAGCTAACCTACCGTTTGATCCGCACCGCTGTGATGGGATCGGGTGGCGGCGCTGCGATCGGCTCTACTGTTGAGCACCCTGCCTCGCGCTCTGCTGCGCAGCATTGGGCGCAACAAGCTGGCATGCCCTACATAAGCGTGGCGCATGACGATGCAACTGGATTGGTAACGGCAGACGCATACGCCGCGAAAATGACCTCAGATGTTAAGGTCGCCACGATTCTACACACTTCCCCAGTGACAGGCATGGCAATTGATGTGGCCAGTATCGCAGCCACAATTCGTGCGATTGCGCCAGATTGTTTTATTATTGTTGATGGTATCCAACACGCCAGCCACGGTCGTATTGATATCGACGCCTATGGAATCGATGGCTATATTGTCTCACCTTACAAAGTATTTTCGCGCCATGGATATGGAGTGGCATGGGCTTCTGAGCGTTTGTCAAAATTGCCACTTGAAGCCTTAATTGATGGGCCGGTTGAAAATTGGGAAATGGGCACACGCGATACAGGGGCCTATGCAACATTTTCAGACGTGATCGATTATTTCGATTGGTTGGGCGGAGAAGTTTCTGACGCCACCAATCGACGCGCACGGATCGAAGCCGCAGGCGTCGCGATCAAGGCACATGAGAAATCGCTAACAGATGCCATGCTGTTTGGCACCGGAAATTTGCAAGGCTTGGCCGAGATTGAGGGTGTCACAATTGTGGGTGGTCAGGACAACCCGTCCCGCGAGGGAATGGTTTGTTTCGCGCTCGACACCGTCCCTGCCTTGGACATCGTGGACAAGTTGAACCAAAGCGGCATTCGCACACATATTCGCAAAGCAGATCACTATTCCGGCAATATCCTGACGCCACTGGGTCTGCCCGCCGCAGTGCGCGTTTCAATGTGTCATTACAATACAGTTGGCGAAGTCGCTGCGTTTTTAACTGCAATGAAAGAGATTTCAGAGAGCGCATGACGAAGTGGGAGGCGAGGCCTCACATTTGAAATCCATACGGATGTCGCTTGGTAATAGGTAATTTTTAGATGGCGGATATAATCGGCGAAAGTGTGGCAGCACATATTGACTGCGATTTTGTCGCCTTCCTGATCGGGCTGCGGATAAATAAGCCTTGGAAGATTCACAAATGGCTTCCCGCCGCCCTCGCCATGCCGCGTATGCTGAAAGAACTGTCTGCCCTACCCTCTGATGAAACTGGGTTTCTGGGGTATTCCAGCGCTACAACTGGCGTCATGGTTCAATATTGGCGCAGCTATGATCATCTTGAAAAATACGCACGCTCTCAAGATCACACGCACTTTTCTACATGGAATGCATTCAACAAACGGATCAAAGGCGCTCGCGCGGATGTTGGTATTTGGCACGAGACCTATCTGATAAAAGACGGACAGTATGAAGCCGTCTATTCCGGCATGCCTGCTTTTGGATTGGGCAAGGCATCAAGTCTTGTACCTGCCACCGGTAAGCGCAGTGTCTCACGCTCTAGGCTGGAACGCTGATCAGTTGCGCGGCTGTGCATAGCTCATGCGGCTTAGCAATTCGGACGTGTTCTTAACCTCAAACTTGCGTAGCAATCTGGCGCGCACATCTTCAATGGTACGGGGCGATAGTCCTAATTCGCGGCCTATTTCCTTGCTAGTCATCCCACGACTTAACCCGCTTAGAACCTCGCGTTCGCGTTTGGTCAGTTGTGCATCGTCTAGCTGATCACGGATCGGTGCAAAGCTCATGACCAGATGCGCAAGTGGGTCATCTGGCGTCAACGTTCGTGCACGGAAACGGCACCAAACCGGCACACCGTCTTTGCGCCGCATCATCCGTTCGTCGCTATAGCTACCGTGTTCCTCCATCGCTTTCAGGCCAATATCACGAACCCGATCAAATTCAGCGTGGCTTGGATAAAGGATACGGAATGATTGGCCTAATAGGTCGGGACGATCATACCCTAACATTTCGGCAAACGATGTGTTACAAATGCTAAGGACACGGTGATGAGAGACCGCCATGCCAATGGGCGCTGCATCAAATGCCTGCGCCATCTTTTCTGTTAAATCATCCATTGCGTCACCCCGTGGTTATACGGTATTGATACCGTATACGATCGTCGCAATACTGCCAACAGGCAATTTAAACAGGTGACACATGACAACACCTCTTATGGTGCGCATCGATGGCAAACGCGACGATTTGGTCCAACTCACACAGGATCTGATCCGAATACCGACGCTTAATCCTCCTGGCGAAAACTACGGCGTTATCTGCGATTTCTTAAACAAACGCCTAAAGGCCTCTGGGTTTGAAACCCAGCTGATCCGCGCATTCGACACCCCAGGTGACAGCGAACGTTACCCCCGTTGGAACATCATTGCGCGGCGCGATGGTACATCTTTGGGCGATTGCGTTCACTTTAATAGCCACACCGATGTGGTTGAGGTTGGCGCGGGCTGGACGTTTGATCCCTTTGGCGGCGAAATCGCGGATGGCAACATCTACGGACGCGGTGCCTGTGATATGAAGGGGGGCTTGGCTTCTTCGATCATCGCGGCCGAGGCGTTCATCGAAGAGTACCCACACTTTAGCGGAGCTATCGAAATCTCTGGTACAGCGGATGAAGAATCCGGCGGCTATGGTGGCGTGGCTTATTTGGCCGAGCACGGCCATTTCTCACCTGAAAAGGTGCAGCACGTCATCATCCCTGAGCCCCTTCAGAAAGATCGCATTTGTCTTGGCCACCGCGGTGGTTGGTGGGCAGAGATTGAAACCAAAGGCAAAATCGCGCACGGTTCCATGCCTTTCTTGGGTGACTGCGCCGTGCGCCACATGGGCGCTGTAATCCATGAATTTGAAGACAAACTGTTCCCCGCCATGGCGGCCCGCCGAACCGATATGCCCGTGGTTCCAGAGGGTGCCAAATCCTCCACCATGAATATCAATTCGATACATGGTGGCCAAAAAGAGCAAAGCGATGACTTTACCGGCTTGCCTGCGCATTGCGTGCCAGACAGCTGCCGCATTGTGATCGATCGCCGTTTCTTGGTCGAAGAACCGCTGGATCAGGTGCGCAGTGAAGTGACTGATTTACTCGAAGGATTGCGGGTCGCCCGCCCGGACTTTGAATACGAACTGACAGAACTGAATTCGGTTCTGCCCTCAATGACCGACAAGACCGCTCCCGTTGTTGAAACGGTGGCGCAAGCGATTGAAGACGTGATGGGAAAGGCACCCGAATATGTGGCCAGCCCCGGAACATACGATCAGAAACATATTGACCGGATCGGTAAGCTGAAGAACTGTATCGCTTACGGACCCGGAATTTTGGAAATGGCGCATAAGCCTGATGAATACATCGGGATCAACGATATGCTCGACAGTGCAAAGGTTATGGGCGCCAGCCTTGAGACACTGCTGTTGCCGCGAAAAAACTAAAAGACTTCTAGGGAGAAAACGATGAAACATTTTGTATCACGATTGGCACTTGCCTCTGCGCTGAGCGTTGCGGGTTTCGCAGCTCATGCCGCTAACACCGACATCACCGTGGCCATGCAGCTTGAGCCACCACACCTTGATCCAACCAGCGCCGCCGCTGGCGCGATTGACTCGGTCCTATATTCCAACGTGTTTGAGGGTCTGACCCGCTTTATGGGTGATGGGTCCGTTGTTGCGGGCTTGGCCAAAAGCTGGGACATTTCAGATGACGGTTTGGTTTACACGTTCATCTTGCATGACAATGTTTTGTTCCATGACGGTAGCACCATGGACGCCGAAGACGTTCAATTCTCGCTGAACCGCGCCCGTGCTGACGACAGCACAAATGCGCAAAAAGCACTGTTTGCCGGCATCACAGATGTCAGCGCATTGGACGCAGCAACCGTCGTTGTCACCTTGGACGCGCCAAACGGCAACTTCCTGTTCAACCTCGCATGGGGCGACGCAATTATCGTGGCACCTGAATCCATCGACGGCATCAAACAAGCGCCGATCGGCACCGGTGCGTTCAAATTTGCAAACTGGGTTCAGGGCGATAAAATCGAACTGACCCGCAATGATGCATATTGGGGCACACCTGCTGTCCTAGAAAATGTAACATTCAAATTCATCTCTGACCCAACAGCCGCATTTGCATCTGTCATGGCTGAAGATGTGGACGCATTTGTTGGTTTCCCA
>Ga0206126_10004742_pt1 | contig 12920 bp, 4 predicted proteins | sample Helgoland_Spring_5_FD_148621 | JGI IMG/M metagenome (GOLD analysis project Ga0206126, IMG submission 148621) | Pelagic subsurface seawater microbial communities from Kabeltonne, Helgoland, North Sea - Helgoland_Spring_Bloom_20160412_1 | ecosystem: Environmental > Aquatic > Marine > Epipelagic ...
ATTATTTATTTTTTTCTTTTTTTTTTTTTTTGTTTCTTTAACCATTAATGTTATTAAAAAAAAATCAATATTTTTTACATCATCACCACTTTCATCAATTGATTTAAAATCAAAATAACATTTTTGACATTCATAAATATCATCACTCATAAACATATTTAACATTACATCATTAAAATTATTTTGAAAAGTATTATAAATTATTACATGAGACAATGGTTTAGGTGCTGCTGCTGCTGGTGCTGCTGCTGCTGATGCAGCTGCCGTTGATGCTGGTGCTCCTGTTGGTGCTGTCGCTGATGCCGGTGCTCCTGTTGGTGAAAAATTTAATTTTTCTTCTAAACTACTAGAAAATAAATTATAAAAAAAATATTCAATACCTTTTTCTTTTGGTAGTGTTAGTGCCCCCCCTAAAAATTTATTTAACTCATCTTTATTATTTTCATAATAGTCATCTTTTATTTCTTTTATTTTTTTTTTTAAATCTTCTTGTTTTTTATCACAACAGGTAAAAAACATCAAATTAAATAATTCTTGATAAATTTCATAGTAAAAATAAAATTTTAAAAACTCTAAATTTAAGTCAACATTATGAGGTAATTCTAAATTTTTTTTTTCAAGTTCACTTTTTTGGTAATTTATAAAAAAATTATAATTATTTTTTTTTTTTTGTTCAATTAAATCTTTAATTGAATCTTTAATTGAATCTTTAGTAGTGTCTATTTCTTCAAAATTTTTTTCAACAAAAGTTTTAATAAAATTATATTTTCTCGCACAAATTTTACATGTTTCATATCCACAAGAAAAAAATTTTTTATCTGATATAAAATCAGTTTTTAAATCATTACTATTTAAATTTCCTGGTACAGCTCCAATAGGATTGTATCTAGTATTACCATAGTCATCTTTAATAAAAAAAAAGCCAGTATTTAATTTAATAATTTTTTTTTCATAGAGATGATTTTTTTTTATTTTTTTTATTTTTTTTTGTATTTGACCATTAATTATTTCGTTTTCAAGGGTATGTATATGGTTGTTTTGAATTGTTTCTAATTGAATTATTTTTTCATTAAATATGTTAAACATTTGTTTAACTTTTTGTAACAATCGTGAACATATTTCAATTGATTTATTATTTTTATAGTGTTTTGATTTTAAAATATTACATAATGTTGAAAATAAATCAATAAAATATTTTAAACTTTCAAACGCACATTTATAATCAAACATTTCATAAATATTTTTATCAGCTAATTGGAAAACATTAGTTATTTCTTTTTCTTTTTTATCATCTTCTTTCTCATCATAATAAGGATTTATTCTTTCATTTAATAAAATATGCTCTATCATTTTCTTTAGTGCATTATTATCTTTAAAAGCATCAGGTTTGTTATAAAAATCAAAATTATGTGATGACAGTCCTGTACTATTTTCTAATTTTTTTAAATCAAAAGTATTTGTAAAATCTCTAATATTTAATGCGGATTTTATAAAATTTTTAATATTATGATAATACATTTCTTTACAAAATTTGGATAGTTTTTCATCACTAATTCCTTTATATGTTTCATCGCCTGCTTTTTTTTCTTTGTATTTTAACTTGTGTAAATCTTTATTATTATAATTTTCTTTAAATAGTCTTTTTGACTGTTCTTCGGTCATTTCTCCACTACGTTGATATTCTTCAAATATAGTATCATTTTCGTCTTTTAAAATACTGTTTTCAATATTATTAGTAGTATAAATAAAATTATTATTATAAAAAATGAAACTTTCAATATCAGAAAGTGAATGATAATAAAAATAATTTTTTAATTTATTTTTTAAAAATGGTATTTTATTATTTTTTTTAACATAAACATTATTTTTAACTAAATCTATTTTATTAAAAATTAAAACAGTATTTTCACCATTAACATTGAAACAAAAATTATTATTGAAATTTAAATTATTTAAATATTTTTCTTTTACTTCTTTTAATTTATCATAATTCATTATAAATTTTATATATATTAAAAATATAATATTATATTTAAACACAAATAATGTTTAAAAATAAAAATAAAAATATTTGAAGTATTAATATTTAAATTTAAATATTAATATTTTTATATAAATGAGTAAAAATAATTTTTATAATATTACTAAAATATTAAAATTAATTGAAGATATACCTGAAATATTAAAATTAATTGAAGATATACCTGAAATATTTTTAAAAGAAAATCATTTTCTGAATTATTTATATAAAAATAAAAAAATTTTAAATTTTATTAACAAAAAAATAGATACTTTTGTATGTGAGTTATGTTTTCCTTATTTACAAGATTTAGTACTTTATGCGAATTTTGAAAAAAATGAATATGATGATAGTTTTTATTTTGAAAAATCAAAAATAAATAATAAACTTATATTAGAATTTTACATTGAATATGCAAAAAAAATAAAAAATATAAATAATAGAATTGGAATATGTAATGGAAAAAATTGTAAAAATCATCCACATTTTTATGATATATCCCAAAATGGTTGGTGTTGTAGTTGTTCAATACTATTAAAAAAAGAAAAACCAGATATTTTTAATAAGAATATTAGTGATAAAATAGACTATATGGAAGAAAAAAAAAAAAATAATATTATTGACATTGATTTGGATTATACAAATATTATTATACAAAGACAGATTTCGTATATGTATATTAGTTTTATAGACTATTTATTTTCAAATTTAGAGTCGTATACAGTTGCAAATGAAAATAATGAATCATCAAAAAATGAAACTCCACAAATATTACAAAATTTAATAAATAATATAATTAATTCACATATTTTTAAAAAAATGTATTATGAATATTTAAAAAAAAAAAATCAAAAATTATATGATTCTGAATTTGTATTGGAAAAATTTAAAAATATAAAAAATATTATATTATATTTTTTTACAACAAATGATGAAAAAATAAAAATTTTTAAAGAATATATTATAAAAAAATATGAAGACCATATTTCAAATAATCCAAATAACTTTTTTAACATTAATATTAGAGATATTTCAGGAATTCAAATAGATAGTGATGATGAAAAAAAAAAATTTTTTTATATAATTTCAATTATTACTTTAATAAATATTTTTTTTAACTATAGATATATATTTGTGAATTTAATTAAATTAAAAAAAGATATAGAAAAAATAAATTATGATTATTTAATTTTTTTATTTGAAAGTCAATTTGGAGAAAATGAATTTAGAATAAAAAAAAATATTAATAAATATGAATTTTTTTTTGAAAATTATATTAAAAAATGTATTACATCAGAAAAATATTATGAACAATTTGATACATCTTGTAACCATTTTATTACAATAAAATTAGAAAATGTTTTCAACAATAAAACAAATAAAATTAATTTTAAATTATTAGAAAATTTTGAAAAAAAAAAAGAAGATGAAAAAATATTATTTTTTTATAAAAAAAAAAATAAAAACCCAGTTTATGTTATTCAACAATTGTTTAAATTTATTAACTTAAAAATTATAAAAATATATGTAAATTCATATTTAACCATACCAACTTTTTTTGAAAAAAATAAAACAATTGAAGAAATAAAAAGAGATAAAATTGTAACATTTGATTTTGGAAGATACGAAAATATAAATGAAAAACAAAAACTTTCAAATTTTTTATTAAATAAAATATTTAATGAAAAATTTGATGCTTTAAAATCGTATTTTAATAAAGAAAGTTTATTTTTTTTAAATAAAGATATAGATAAAGTATTTCAAGAGAATGTAACTACAAATGAATTAAATATTTTTACTTTTAAATTAGTTTTTAGTATTATGGAGTTTATTTATAAAAAATTTAATACTTTTTTAGTAAAAAATCCAGATATTAATAGTATTATTTATACAAAAAATTTAAAAGTTATTATAAAATATTTTTTTGATATAAAAAATATAGATATAGATAAAACAGAGGATTTATCTTACAAAGAAAAGAATATAATTACAAAAAAATGGATATCCTTTTTAGAAAATATACGTGATTCAGAATTAATTAAAAATTTAAATTTGATATTAGATTTATTAAAAAAAAAAAAAAAAAAAACATTTGAGAAAATAATAAGTGGAATAAATGAAATAGAACTTCATTTTATAAAAGAACTTGTTAAAGTTATGTTTAATGATGAAATAAAAGTTAAAAAACAAGAAGATAAAAAACAAGAAGATAAAAAAAAAACTAGTGGTGGTGGGGAAGTGGATGGATGGTATGATAGTAATGAAAGTTTTTTTGGTGAAAGCGAATGGACTTCGGCTATAATAACAGGTACAGGACTAGCAACAAATATTGTACTGGGAGCAGATGCTGTTAAGAACTTTTACAGGATTGGAGAAAGCGAAGATGACAAAAAAAAAAGAATGCCAAGTTATCTGGCATATGTTTCAGAAAATTCTTCTGAAGTAAGTGAATATTTAAAAGAAGGAAAATTACCAAACATGATGTATTTAGGTGGTTTAGCAATAGGAGGATTAATGTTAATTCTAGGAGCAAATGAATTAACATTAATGTTAAAAGAGTTTACACAAGTTCATAAAGATAAATTTGAAAAAATAAAAGAAAAATTCAGACAAAATAAAGGAAATTTTGAAAAATTATTCAATAGTAATGAAGATGGAGATATAAATTTAACTTTTGAAATAGAAAAAATGTTTTATAAAGGTCAAAAAGCAATTGATGATATTATAGCAGATAAATTAACTTTTTTTTCTTTATTTATGAGTTATGTTACATCAAGTGAAAGTTTATTTAAGATAGGTGCAGATTTAGTAAAAAAACTTATAAGATGGGCTGCTGATACATTTCTTAAAACGTATGGCTATAATACGAAAAAAAATCAAAGAATTGCTGAGTATGGTACTGATATTTTAGATTTATTAATTGATTCAGGAATAGAATTAGTTAAAGAAATAAATAGTGATGAAAATGAAGATTTAGATATTGGTGATTTAGATAAAATGGAAAAGGATATAGAAAAAGATAGAAATTATGATGAGAATTTAAAAGGAAAATTAACAAAGAAAATAAAAAGTGAAAAAGAGATAACACAAGCTAGAAAAGATGAAAAAGATAAAGCAAGTAAAAGTAAAACACAAAGATTTTTTGAAATTTTTTTTACAAAATTTATTCATTATATGAAGGACAAGGCTAGGCAACTAGTTAAAACTAAATTTAAGAAAGTTAAAACTAAATTTAAGGGACTGTTTGGAAGGTTTGCAGGTATGAGTGATCAATCTGTGGAACATCTTATACAAGGAATGAGTAGTCTTTTACAAATGCCAATAGTACAAATTATAACGACCACTATGGGAAGAGGTTTAAGTGTCGCTGCTAAATTTTTAATAGATGGTGTGCTTAAAGGTACCGAAAGTCTAAATGATTTTTTTAAAAAAAAATCAACGTATGGTGATTCACAAGAATCAAAATATAATTTAGATAAAATAAATAATATATTAAAAGGGGAGACAGATATAAAAGATGAAGATTTAGAAGAAATATTAGAATTATACTATCAATTAGTATCATTTATAGCAATTGGATCAGATAATTTACGACAAAATGTAACATTCTATTCCTCTTTACAAACTTTTTATGATATGGAAAAAAAAATGCGTAAATTTTTAAAAGAAAAAAAAAAATTAACAGATTTTAAAGAATACGAAGAAGAAATAGCAGAAAGTGAAGAAAATTATAAAAAAAATTATAATACAGTAGTAGGTGGATATTTTAATGGGGAAAGAATTGCAATATATACTGAGGATTTTGTTTTTGAGGAAACAAAATATCAAAATTCAGAAAAAGTTGAAATTACAGGAAATGTTGGTACAGAATTAGCAGGACTTTTTAAATTTTCTAAACAATTAACAAGCAATACTGTAACAGCAGTAACCGAAGTGGCTGGTGTTATAAAAAGGGGTGAGGTTACGGAAACTGTTACGGATACATTAAAAAAAGCAAAAGAGGGTTATGATAAAGAGCATGATAGAAAAGGAACACAATTAAACAAGTGGTTAGAACACGATTCACCAGGAGCAAAAATTGCTAAAAGTTTAGGTGTAACTAAAGTCGAGTTAACACAACCAGATGAACCCCCCCGAGGAAGTGTTGAAGAGCTACAAGCAGGTTCTAGGAAACATGGTAAAGATGGTAAAGAGCCCACTAACACTAAACGTCTTGGCACCACAAGAAGTGGTAAAGTTTATCAAATTGGAGATGAATACGAAGATGAACCAGGAAAAGAAGAAAAAGAAGAAAATCCCGCTGAATCATCAGAAAGAAAACCACCACCTAAAAAAGGTAAAGAAGAAGATAAGAAAAGTAATAGGACTACGCAAATGATTTCTTTACTTTCAGATATTTTTATGACAGTGATAAATACTATTGCAAAACAGATAATACCAGGTGCTATAAACAATTTTGTAAAAAAAAATCTTCAAGCTATAGAAAATCAAATAACAGCATTTACTCTAAGTAGTAAGTTATTAATAATTTCAAAAGCAACAGATAATTTAGAAGATTTAAAATCTGAATTAAAAGGATTAGCAGATTTTATGAAAAGTATTACGGAAGATGTGAATAAAAAAATAGATGAAAAAGTAGGAAATCAAATAAAAGAGGCAGTTGAAATAATATTTTTTTTTATAAATTTATTATTTAGTATTATTGATTTAGGTGTAACAATTATGGAAACGCTTAATAACACACTTGGGACCGTTAACCCTGCGTTACAGCAAGCATTTTCATCCTTCTTCAGCACTTTAAAAAAAGTAATGAGTGGTATTTCAAATGTGTTAAAAATAATAAAACCTTCAATAGATAAAATAATTTTAGCAGAAATTAAATTTGAAGAAAATATGAATAAACAAAATATAATCAGAATAATTAATGAAACTTTTGAAAAATTTGAAACAACAAACTTTTTTAATATTGCAGAAAAAATTTATAATATTATTCAAGCAGAAAGTTATAAAAAATATAATAGTACCATTATTGTTATAAATAAACATTTTGAAAAAAGCATAGATGATTTTAATAATAATTCATCAAGTATATATTTTTTTAATAAAGTAGCTATATTTTTAATTACAGCACTTAAATATTCCATAGACACAAATTATGAAGATATATTAAAACAAACTGATAAAATTAAAAATTTTTTAGAAAAATTAGTAGAATTTTATGAAGAATCATACGATAGCCAAAAATATAAACAAACAAGTTTATTATTATTAAAATTATTAGAAATTTTATTAAAGTGTGATTTAAATAGAACTTTAGAAATAATTAGTATTGTTATAAATAGTGTTAGTACATTTATTGCGTTTAATACCAGTTTTAATGTTAACAGTGATAATTTAGAAGCTTTTGAAGAAATTTATAAAGAAAATTTAAAAAAAATAGAAATAGTAGAAAAACTAAAAAGTAGTATTTTAATGTTTAATCAAGGGGGAATTTACGAAGATAGTTTTTTAAATATATCTAAAATGATTGAAGATAATAATAATTTGAGAAATGAAATTAATAACGCAAAACGAGAAAGAGCCTTAGCAGCATTTAAAAACGAATTAGAAAAGAAAAAAAAAGAAGCCGATGATGCAGCTGCTGAAGATGGTAAAAAAACTGAAGAACAACTCAAATCACTAAAAGAGACAGTTGAACTTTTAAAAAAAATTGAAGAAGCAAAGAAACAACAATTAGAATATGATTTAAAGTATTTTGAAGAAATACAAAAAACAATTGAAGAAAATAGAAAAAAATTAGAACAAGATTTTTTAAGTCAAGAGCAAGCACAAAATATATTTTTTGAAGAAGTACAAAGTAAATTACAAAAAAGACGTTTAGAAGAATTTATTAATAATTCAAATAATGAAAAAATACAAAGTTTAGGAAAAAAATTTTTAAATGATCAAGATAAAAATAATAAAAGATTAAATGAGTTAAACAAATTTTCTTCTGATAAAATGTCAGAAAAAAATTTAAAAATTTTTAAAATTATACAAGATCTTATGACACCATTTAAAGGAAATGTTACTAAGAGCGATATTGAAGAAATTAAAGAATTATTAAAAATTAAATTAAACACAGATTTTTTAAGTGCAGAACTAGAATTACAATTAGATTCATATAATACAAATGAAAAAGATTATGTTAAAATAAATAGAATACTTAACCTTGCAGCTGAAAAATATAAAAAAAAAAATACAAAAAATGAAAATGAATTAAAAAACTACGATGAAACAATTAATAATATAATTAACTTAAATATTACTTTTATTAGTGATAGTGAAATAATAGATGAAAATTTTAAAAAATTATTAATGGGAGATAAAGATTTTGATGAAACACAAGTGGATTTAAAAAATATGGATATTGTAAATGTTAGTACTTGTAATGAATTTCTTTCTCTTGCAATAGAAAATTGCGAAGGAAATGAAAGTAGCGATGATTGTGACCCTGAAAAAATAAGAAAAATGAAAAATTTAAAAATAACAGCTGAAAATATTTTATTTGAATTTAGTGCTAAAAATAGTATAAATCATTATAATACTTTTAATGATTTAAAAAAAAAAGCAATATTGTTATATGATAGTGGAAAAAAAGTTTTTGAAAGTGGAAAAAAAATTATAAAAGATTTAATTGATGGAAAAAATTATGCATTAGAAGTATATAATTTATCAAAAATAGATAAAGAAATAAGTGAAATAGAAGCAACATTTTTTAGTAAAGGAAATGTTAATTTAGAAGAGTTAGATAAATTAATAACTTTAAGACAAAATAGAAGAATAAAAAGCTTAGGTCTTAAATCTGTTGAAAATAAATTGGATATAACTGATTTTGAATATGAGAAGGTTATTATTAAAGTTATGAGTTATATAGCAGGTATTTACGTAATAGGTAAAAGTGGACATCGACCATTTGAAAAAGGAGATGTTATGAATTGGATTAATGGAACTATTGACGAAAAATTAAGAAGAAAAATTATTACAATGCGACCAGAACATAGAAAAATATTTTATGATACGGTAAAAGCATTTTCTACAAAAGAAAAATTAAGTCAATTAATGAAATTTGGAAAAGTAGGATTAAAAGTTTCAGGTGATGTTATAGATAATGCTACACAAATACGAAATGAGGGTAATAGAAGTGCTCAAATATTAGCAAATGGAAATCAAAAAAGAAGAGATACTGGTAATGTTAGTAGTATTGTTGAATCTGGCCAAAAGTCAGAAAATAGTTCCGGAACAAAAGTAAGATATACTGATAGTACTATAGGGGGACCATGATAAATTATAATGTTTTTAAAATATTATCTAGTTTTTTTATTTTTATATTCATATTAATTAAAAAATTTTCTATAGATTTAATTTCTTTAGTACCCTTATCATCATCTATATTTTTACCCAAAAGTTTAAATATTTTTATAATTTTATTTTGTATTTTATTTAATTTATTTAGTTTAAATTCTTTTTCATCTTCTTCAAAATCCTTAATATCAATAAACAAATATTTTTTATTTAAATCTAATAAAGATTTAATATAATAATTCATATTTAATTCATTAAATATAACACTATTTTTTGATAATATATTAGTTAAAGTAATGTTTAATAAATCAAAAAATAAGTCACTTTTAAAAGAATTCTTTAATTGAGAAATTTGACTTTTTAAATTATTTTTCTCATATTTTTCTGAATCTGTTAACGTATCGTCTCTTATCCAAATATTACTATAACTCCCAACTCTTCCGGATCTACCACATCTTCCAATAGACTGTTGAAATTGTCTTAAACCAATTTTAAATTTATGAAAAGTTACTAAAACGTGTAATCCATCTTTACATAATGGTTCATAATCTGTACCACGACAACCGAAAGTAGTAGTTAATATTATATCATTATTAAGAAAACAAGTTCCAGGAAATTTTTCTTCTCTTTCATTATCGTTTACTTTTTCATTGTTAAACTTACAATATTCTTTATTTGTTTGTCCTAGGTTATTATCAGAAAAATAATAATTTTTTGTTAATTTTCCCCATTCAAATGATTTACCAATTATAGATTTCATAGAACCATTAAAACCATGTAGCTTATCATCAATTTCAGTTTTATTTTCTCTATCATAAAAATAATTATTTTTAACTTGGGCATTTTCTAAAATTTTGTTTTCATCTGTAAAATGCAATTTTTCTATGACTGTTAATCCTCCACCTTCCATTACCTCCCAACTATTATTGTCCCATTCTTTTTCGTCATTACAAGTACCTTTATCTATTTTATAAGCATCTTCATTTTTGTAATAGGTTCTAATTCTTGGTTCTAACATAGGAATTTTAGTTACATCTGTATTTTCATTGTGTAAACTACATATTAATTGCGTTTTGTCATTGTCATTCATATTTTCAAAAAAATCTTCAATATTTTTTTTATATTTTATTAATTCTTTTTGTGTTTCAAAAATAATTAATATTGTTCTAGTTTTTCTATATTTATCTATTTCTTTTAATAAATTATATATAAATTCATTTTCATTATTACATTCAATACTTCCCATATTATTTCTTCTAGGTTCATTTTCCCAATTATTAATTTTATAAATTGTTGCATTCCAAAATTTTGTTAAAAAATTTCTACAAGTTGTAGAAATAACACCAGCAGTACCACTTGCTCCAATTATATGTTCAGCCATATCTATTAATTTGTATTTTGAAACAGATAATAAATTAAAACCAATTGTGGATTGTATTCTTTTATTACAATATTTCCATTCTAAAAATTGTTGTCTTAAATCAGAAAATTTCATTTCTTTAATATTTACACCTGTTCCCCCTTGTAAAAATGAAACATTTTTATAAAATATCAATGATATTAAATCATATAATTTTTTTTTATAAGAATTTTCATGAGGTTGAAAAGATAATTTAAAAAAATTTATTTTTATTAATTGTTTACATAAAAAAGTTTTAAGATTATTTAAAGTTTCAAAATTTTTTTTTTTTTCTAGTAATTTTGTTTTAAATTCATCTCTTTGTCCATCATCATTATTTGAATATGTATCAATATAAATTAAAAAATTATTTAAAAAATCATAATCTGTAACTTCACTATTTACTGTTATACGACAATCTGTATTTTCTTCCTCATTTTTTATATACAAATTTTTACCAATTGCAATATCTTCTATTATTCCACCTAACATTACATTTATTTTTTTTAAAATATTTTTTTTTTTTTCTCCATCAACTGGTTGTCCGGAAGCGACAACTATTTCTATATCATAAATTTCTAAATATATATATTGAATAATATCAAAAAACAAAATAAATAAATGATAATCTTTTTTTAAACTTATACAATTTGAATTTAAATAATTTGAATAATCATTTTTAAATCTTATTAATAAATTTTTAAAAGGGTCATTTTCATCATAATCATCATTATCATAAATTTTTTCAAATTCAGAATCTCCTAATATAAAATTAACAAATGGAACAAATCTTCCAGTCAAACATTGATAACCATTATCAATATAAGTTTCTATTTTATCACTAATTTTTATATTTTGACTTTCTTTATTAAAACTTATTTTATTTGTTTCAAAACCTGTTTGTTCTTTTTTCAAATAATCATTAATATTTTTTCTTATTTCAAATCGTGATTCATTATTATAAATAATACCAGCAACAATAATAGAAAAAATATTTTTTAATGGTAAATAATCAATGTCTAATATATTATTAAATTTAACATATCCAACATTATCTATTAATTCAACGTCACATTCGTCTGCTAAAATAACATAATTTTCTTCAATATCTTCTTCAATAATTTTAATTTTTTTAATTGGGGAAGCAGCATCTGGATAATTATGTATTTCCAAACCGTCATCTATTTTTTCAGTTTTAAATATTGTTAGTTCATTTGGAACATTTGGACCATTTGTTTGTGCTTTTGCACTTGATTCTTCAAATTCATACTTATCATTAAGTATTATTATTTTACCTGTTTCATCTATTGAAATGTTATCACCATCACCATTAGGTTCAAACTCGTATGTTGGTGAATTGTCTTTATTAATCTTTTTTTTCTCCTTTATTGTATATATTTTAATTTGGTTTCCGCCATCTCTTTTTTTTATTTTAAATGTATGTCCTTTTAAATATACTTTACTTGATGAACCAAATAATGTTTTTATAAAACATTTAAATAAAGGATGGTTATAAAAGTGAAATGTTGTATAATGACTAAAATCTATTGTATATTGTTTATTAAAAAAATGTAATTTTGTTCCCCCACTATTTATTTCAATTAAAAGTTTAATGTAATCGCTTAAACTATATAATTCACATAGTGGCGAATGTATGTAAGAATATTCTATATATGATTGATTATTGTATAATATTTTTATAAAATTTTCTAATTTTCCTTTTAAATCATCATATTTTATTACTGCTTCTTCTGCTTCATCTTTTTCTGCTTTTGCTGTTGTTTCTGCTTTTGCTGTTGTTTCTGCTTCTTGTGCTTCTGCTGCTGCTTCTGCTGCTGCTTCTTTTGCTTTTTCATATTTGCTTTTAGAAATTTCAAGTTCTTTATCTATATTATCTTTAACAATATCCGGATTAAAATTTTTTAAATTTACAAAAAAATTATTAATTGATTCTTTTTTTTTTTTTTTTTTTTTTTTTTTTTTTATATTTTCTTTATTATATTTTTTTAAATTTTAAAAAAATTTTTTATTTTTTTTTTTTTTTTTTTTTTTTTTTTCTTTTTTGTTTTCTACTAAAGATTTTTTTTTATAATCTTCAGCAAATATTTCATGTTTTTCATCTATATTTGTATATTGTTCTAATAATAATCCAAGTGC
>Ga0206126_10004748_pt1 | contig 12913 bp, 7 predicted proteins | sample Helgoland_Spring_5_FD_148621 | JGI IMG/M metagenome (GOLD analysis project Ga0206126, IMG submission 148621) | Pelagic subsurface seawater microbial communities from Kabeltonne, Helgoland, North Sea - Helgoland_Spring_Bloom_20160412_1 | ecosystem: Environmental > Aquatic > Marine > Epipelagic ...
ACTGGGCATAAAACTGAGAAAAGCGTACTCCCTGCTTGGCCAATCGTTCCATATTGGGCGTACGGTACCAATCATTGAGGGGATGCTTTTGAGGCTTACCTTCCTTATCCGTGAGCATGGGCACGGAGGTGTCCATGAGACCCATGTCATCGACTAAAAAGAGGATGATGTTGGGCTTTTGTTCGGAGGATAAATTTAGATGTAAGAAAAGAAGGGCACTACCTAGGCTAAGCGAAAATAGGTTCTTCATGCGACTATTCTTTATTCCCACTTGGTCAGAACCTTACGTTCCTTCACTGGCCACCATTTTCCGATCTTAGCGGCGAGCCTTGCCACCACTTTCGGGTTTTGTTCGGCCAGATTCTTTTCCTCCTTGGGGTCTTGAAGCAAATTGAATAATTGAGGACGTTTTTCTTCCCGTGGATGGGTGGTTTTGTAGCGGTTAACCTCCCCGTCATAGGTAAGCAAAAGTTTCCATTTTCCTTCAATGGTCCATCGGAAGAGGAGCGACTCCTCGGGGTTCTCGACATCTGCGATGTCATGGGCAAAGCTTTCTCCAAAGATACCCTTTCTTTTGATGGGCTTTTCATTTTTTAAATTTTCGAGAAGGTTTAATCCGGGTAAGTCTTTGGGCGTGCGGGCACCGGTGGCTGCCAGAACGGTGGGGAAAAGATCGATCGAGGAGACCACATCCTTGCGCTTTCCATTCTTTAGGTTTCCGTTGGGCCAGGAGAACATGATGGGCGTACGAATCCCGCCTTCATAAGGGGTTTGTTTGGATCGGGGGGCATATCCGTTCTTTTCTGGATTTTGGATCCATCCATTGTCGGTGACATAGACGACAATAGTGTCATCCCGCAGGTTCCTTTTTTCTAAAATATCAATAAGCTGCCCGCAGGTCTCGTCAAACCAGGTGCACATGGCATAGTACTTAGCTATGGAGAGGGGCAGACCAAGGTCTTGGTATGGTTTGAGTAATCGATCGGGTGGGTTATGCGGAGTGTGTGGAAGGAAAACCCCGTACCATAAAAAGAAGGGCTTATTCTCCTTCATTGCATGATCCACAAAATCCTCAATCGGCTGTAAGCCATTCCGTCCGATCTTCAATCCATCATCTCCATGGCGTCCACCTGGTTGGGGGAAGCCACGTGTCATTCCGTGTGTAAACCCACCATGCTTAAAATTTCCTTCCCACCATTTTCCGCTCTGGTGGCTGAGGTATCCCTTTTCTCCAAGTAAATTGGGTAAGGTTTCGAAACGGTCGAGATAGGAAATAAGCTGAGCTTTCTTTTGATTACTTTTTTCTTTGAGATAGCGTTTGGGAGATGGATCATTTCCGGTAACTCCATGTTTGTGAGCGTATTGGCCGTTGATCAAAGTTACGAGTGAAGGACGGCAGAGAGCGGTGGGGACATAGCCGCGCTCGAAAAGCACGCTTTCGTTGGCGAGTTTATCCAAGTTTGGGGTTTTAATTTGAGGGTGCCCCATGAAACCATAGTCGGTCCAAGACTGATCATCGGAAATGATGTAGAGAACATTGGGAGATTTTTGAGCAGATACCCAAAGGGTTCCACCAAATACACAGAGTAAGCTAATGAGTTTTTTCATAGGTAAAAGGGCTGGATGTAAGATTGAATTTAAAAACTATTTGGCGAAAAGTTGGTGATCCGATTTACCACCAGCAATTAAATAGGCCATTAAATCAAGAATGTCTTCTTTGTCCATGGTGTTTAGCAGTCCTGGAGGCATCATGGAAACCGTGGATGGCTCAATAGAAGCTAAATTTTCCGCTTTTACTTTGGTAACCATGCTGGGCTGCATCATATCGGTGTTTATCCAGTACTCATTGTTCCTCATGTTCATGATTCGGCCGTTAAGTTGAGAACCATCGCTGAGGCTGAAGATACTTGATCCATATTGATCACTTATTTCTTTTCCGGGATCCACGATGGACTCAATCAGATCGTAACCTCCAAACTTACCACCAACGGAAGTAAGATCGGGTCCAACCGCTCCTCCTTCGCCCCCGATTCGGTGACATGCATAGCAGCTCCCTGCACCAAACATTTGACGGCCATTCTTAAAGTCTCTCTTTCCGGGTACTCCACTGGGTACCCATTTGCCCATTTCTTTCATTGTCCAATTTTTGACAAAAGTACGGGGTTCAAAAGTAAACTGGGGAGCACTGGACTGGGGTTTTGTATCAATTATCTTTTTCAGTCCCACGGTCATTTGCGAGTCCTTAACACTGGCAATCGCATCTTTTTTAATGCCATCCAGGTAGTTGTTGAGTCGGGCACCTCCCTTGAAGTTACCCGCCCGTACAAACCATTTAAAATAAGATTCGCGTAGGAGGGAGGTCCATCCGGTCTTTAGATGGCGGAGATTAAGGGCATAACCGATTTGTTCCTCCTGTCCGGAAGCTCCCCTTAAAAGTGCCATTCCCTTTCTTGCTGCCGATGGTGCCTGGAGGAACTGCATAATTGCGGAAAGATCACGGTTTTCCTCCGGTGTGGATGCTGGGTAAATCTGATCAAGCCATGCGACCAGCTTTCCCTTTTGCTCCTCGGCAGGCTGACCTCCACGGGTCAGGGCAAGGGTGATGGATCGGAGTAGGTCGAGCTTTTGCTGACGGGATTTGAGATCCCTGTATTTAAAAGTCATTGCTTTTTGCAATACGGTTTCACCGCTTGTAGCATCAGCTCTGGCCAAGGCAATCATAGCAGCGGATGCAGCGATCGGGCTTTTTTCAGAGGCTAATCGGCCTTTCCATTTTTTAACGGGCTGTTTTTCCAGAGCGACTCGGGCGGCATGGCGAATCCCACGGTCCTGGGCAGCTAAAGAGCTCCAAATTTTGTTTAATTGGTTTTTATTTGCTGGTTTGGCTTCTCTTTGGACAAAGGATTCCAATGCTTGCCTGCGTTTTCTGGCTTCCTCACCGCCGGACATGGATTTTGCCGGTACGGTGGATTCCTTGCCCTCGTAAGTTATACGATAAAGCCCGGACTGCACTTTTCTTCCTCCCACGGCAATGTACATCGCACCGTCTTTTGGATTGACCAGAAGATCGGTGAGCGGGAAAGGTTGGGCACTGGCAAACTCCTCGACCTTTCCAGTATAGGTTGAACCTTGGGGAGATAAATGTACCGCATATAATTTCCCGTAAGACCAGTCACTGATGAAAAATGCATTTTGGTACTTGGCTGGAAACTTCGCTCCATAGCCGAAACATACTCCTGTGGGCGAGCCGGGTCCCACATCAGCCACAGTGCCAAAGGTGTCACTGCAATAATCCATGAATTTACCGGAACCGGTGCGCCATCCAAAGTCGGATCCATCGATCACATGATTCACGCGGGTGGGACGATACCAGGGTGTATTCATGTCCCACTCCATATCCGCATCATAGGTAAAAAGCTCACCCTCGCGGTTGACCGCAGCATCGTATTGGTTACGAAAACCGGTGGACATAACTTCCCAGGTTTTTCCTTCAGGATCAATCTGAGCAAAATGCCCGAGTGGAGCGACCGCGCCCTTCATGAAATACTGCAGGGATGGATATAATTGATCTTCTCCCCAGAGTTCCGGAACCCGGGAGTGGGTGTAGTCCTCCGGGAGTGGGGTCTGGTTCCCCATGACCACATATAAATGTTTGCCGTCCGGAGCTGGAATGATGGCGTGCGGACCGTGTTCGCCCCCGGTGGCGGAGAGTTTTTTAATGGTTATAATTTTGTCGAACTTATCGTCCTGATTAGTGTCTAAGAGGCGGAATACGCCGGCCCCGGTTGAACTCGAGCGGGAGTTGACTACGACATAAAGACTGTCAAAGGCGTAGCAAAGTCCTTGTGCATGTCCAATTTGTGGAAGTTTTTTTTGTGCATCCGTTGGCTTGCCCATGCCTGCCCGTTCCGCGGAATAGGTGATTTGCTCGATGCTGGCGGGATCAATTTTCTTGCCTGCAGCTGGAATAGGAAAACGGAAGATCCCACCGTATTGATCACTGACGATCAGGCGGTTTTTATTATCCATACACATGGCAACCCATGAACCCTGTTTGTCCATGGGTACTGAATAAAGCAGATCAATCTTAAATCCGTCGGCAATATTGATTCGTGCGGGAGAAGTGGCTGAACGGGCAAGAGATTCCATTTTTGGCTTGGGTGCTGGTTTAGAGGCCTGTTTTTTAGGCTTCTCACCGGTTGCGTTTTCGAGGGCTTTCCTGGCAGCAGCCCCCGATAATTTTTTGTACTTAAGAGCCTTGAATTCGACCTTCATGGGTACACCGCGATGTAGCTGAAGTCCGAGGTGGCCTTTAGCGATCGCATCGGGATGATTTTCCGTTACATCGACGGTTACCACATCATTGACCATATGGATCAAACGGTTGCCCACGGCCACGATAGTCAATTTGTTCCATTTGGCCCCATCGAGTTCAGTTTTATCACCCACTGAACCAAGGATTTTCACATCCTTATCCCCCCGTGCGTCCGCTTTTTGCCAACGCCTGGCAATGATTCCTCGTTTGCCATACTTCTCTCCATAAAGCATGCCAAAGAATTCCTGTTTGGGGTGCAAGTCAGCCTGATATCCGCTCAGTACACAATCGTTCAAATCTCCTATTGCTTTGCTGCGGTACTGGACTCCAGAATTATTTCCCTGAAATTTTACCTGACAGGAAAATTCGAAATCCTTTACCTCTCCTCCTTTCCAAATAAGAAAGGTGTTAGCGGGAGTTGGGTTATCTGGCGTGGTCTCTCCAATAATGGTACCATTCTCAACTTTCCAAAACCTTTCTTTCCCAAGCCAACCGCTGAGGTCTTTCCCGTTGAAGAGATCGACAGTTGCACCTGCCGATAGACATGAAAGGAGGAATGATATAAGGGTTATGTATGTGGAGCGATTGGTTTTGTTTTTCATAGATTAAGGGGGATAATGAAATCAAAATAATTTCAAGAGTAAGAGTTGGGGGCAAACCGGAAAACCGAAATGAGGGAAAGAAGATCAGGTACCCTTAACCACTTTCCAAACACTATCATTGGAGACGGAAAAGGAGCCCTGTATGTTTTCTTCCATATGAATGCGTAATTCATCAAGTTCGACCAATTGCTTTTCTTGAGGCAACTCGGTCAGGAATAAGGGCCATTTGGGCTGTCCCCAATAAGTTTTTTCATAAGATGTACCCTCTTTTTCGATGAGCAGGATACCTGAAGTAAGATTTTGACTTCTTTCTCCAAAGAGAAGGTCAATTTGTACAGGTTCATCGCCGATAGTGATCCATTTTCCACGGGCAAAGCCGGCTCTTGAATTCAGACAAGGAAAGGAAGGATGGTTATTCCGAAAAACCTTAAGGTCGTTACGAAGATGAGAATCCCAGCGTGAGCCCTCAAATACCGGCTTGCCATTTATGGATACGAGAAGGTTATTATCCGCATAGCCCCAGAACCGGTAACGGCCGGGTTCGGGAGCTTTTACTTTTCCTTGATACCATGCCATCCATCCATGTATTTCGGGATAAGAACCGAGGCTTACATTTTTAGGAAAATGATTGTAACTCCCAGCTATACCGGTGTAGCGAAGTGGACGCCCTTGAATAAAGTTTTCGAGTCCTTTTGTGTTCTTAAATCCTGATTTAACCAGAGATAGAAACCGTTTGGTGATACTCTTTTCCTGAATTTCGTCTTTGCTGGAAGGGATAGGTTCAGACCCTTTTGCGATACCAAAGATTTTTCCGTTCAAAGAAGAAGCAGTTTGAACCATGGGTGGAACGGATAGCTCAGGTACTCCACTGTGTTTTTCTGAACGCAAATCCATTTTTCCATCACGGTCAAAATTAGCCATAGCCCCTTTACCCATAAGTTGACTCGGTTTATCGTTTCTTGCCCCTACTGCAATTTCTCCCTCTAGAACAAGAACCTGCGAGCCCTCATCATTTGCCTGCACCACGAAACTGGTGCCCAAATCCACGAATTTTCGCTCCAAAGTATCCACTACAAAGCCAATTCCTTGAGGAGGTACCACAAGCTTTATTTCACCCTCATTAAGAAAAACGCGGTCATTGCTAATTAGCGTCATTTTAAGAGGACCAGTGCCCACGAGGTGTACCCCAGTGTCACGAAAGGCCATTTCGACTAATCCTTGCTCAATGGTGAATTCTTCCCCTTTCTTTAAAAATTGATTTTGGTGATGACCATGATCTTCCCCTTCAAGCCTAATTACCTGAGCGACCCCGAGTTCAATGGGTTTTTCGTTCGATAAATAGAAAAGGGCAAATACCAAAGCCGCCGCACATCCAATCCACGCGAACTTAGGGAAGGAGAGAGTTTGATTAGCTTGTGGTGTGGCAGATTTTGAAACACGGCCCATAACTGAAGATTCAAAATCTGGAGAGCCCTGATCTTTGGAAACCCCGAGTTTTTCTTCGAGTTCCAACCATCTGGGTTCACCAACCTGAACGGCCCGGGTGAGACCGGCCATTTCGATTTCTCGAGCCAGTTCGATCCTTAGCCTTTCATCGTTTTCCAAACGCTGAAGGAGCTCTGCACGTCTGGAAGGGGATACATTTTTATTTTCATGCCATGCGGCCAGCAGATCCAGGAAGTCAGGGTCTTTATCTAAGTTTTTCATGATGCGGGTTTTGGTTCCTTGTTCTCCATACATTTACGCAGAACGATATGTGCACGATGACGAAGTTGGTAAATTGCGTTGGGTTTTAAATTCATTTCTTCAGCGAGAGTTTCCATGCGCACTCCGTCGAGTCCCGCTCTAATCAAATGACGGGTACGGTCAGGTAATTCGGAAATACAGTGGAGCAGTTTATTAATTTGGTTTTGTTTCATCTCATCGGATGCTTTGACCATTTCTGGCTGGATGGCACCGGCAATGTCATGCCTGAATTTATCCATGGTGTTGGCCCGCCGACTACTTTTGCGCCAATGATTGGACAACTGATACTTGGCGATGCTCAAAAGCCATGCCCGGAAATTCGTCCCGATCTCGTAGGAAGATAGCTTGGAGAAAGCAATAAGGAAGGAGTCCTGCGCCAAGTCCTCGGCATCCTCTAAATGGTAGACTCTGGATGCAAGGTAGCCACGGACCAATAATCCATATTCCCGAACGAGTGTCCGAAACTTGTCCTTGTCTCCCGCAAGGACATCTTGAATGATTTCATCTGGGTTAAAATTCGACATAATTTCAGTAATTATTCTGTAAATGTCTTAAGGATTTCTTTTCTTATGCGAAAAATGAAATCTTAAAAAAATTATACAAATATTAGGGAGATGTTGTGCTTTTGAAAAATGATTTATCCACTGCCCGGTCAATTTGTAAAAGCACGCTGTCCACTATTTCAAAGGCAGACTCTATACTTTCATCCGCATAACTGAGGTACCATTCCTCTTTTTCCGTATCCTTTTCTAAAACCGGGAATCCCACTAATTCAAGAAGCTGAAAAGTGTAAGGGTCATAATTGTCGACTTCCACCTCATAAACCAGGGATGGTTGATCATCCAGTTTACTCGATGGATCATTGGGTTGGTTGACTTCGATCATAACCCGATAGGGCATGGATGCGTTTTGCTCGGTGGGTAGAATATAATCAGCCGGATCGAAGGAGCCATTGGCAGTTGCCTCCGATACCGCATCGACCGAATCCTCAAGGCTGAGGTTTTTTTCTTCCGCTTCCTTCTGGGCTTTTTCCCATCCTTTGACCTTGAATGCCCAGTAGGGGAGTTGTTCCCGGTTATCGGGTGTGTCGGAAACATAGAGAGTCTTGATATGATAGAGTGACTGATTTTCTAGCCAAACCGCCAACCGGGGCGGGTTTTTGAGGGCGTATGCCGGACCGGTGCGCAAATCGATGAGCATCTTATATCCCGGATCCGGTGAGTATCGATAAGTCATTCCTTTTTCATCCATTTCAAAAAGGTCGAGGGCAGGGCCAAGATTCCCACTCAGCCCAAGTATTTTCTTAATCGGAGCAGGTTGATAATAAAACAGGAGCGTTGTAAAAATAGTAACCCCGATTACTCCAAGTACTACAGGACTTTTGATATACTTCTTCAGGGCAACCGAATTATTGAAAATATGGCCGACAACCACTCCGATGAAAAGGAATCCGGTGAGGGCATGCAGGCCAATGATTTCAATCGAGAACGGTTGAATAAAAGCAATTATCCCAGTCACTGCCATCACCCCAAACAGGATGGCATTAAAGAGGGAGACTAGTCGTCGTTTTTTCAAGTAAAATTATGCCTTGGCGGGGATAATGGCCCCGTGCTGTTGAAGAAGTCCGTGAATCTTGGATAAGGGAACCTTGATTGGCGTAGTGTTCGATTCTGCTGCCAGTGCAGCGGTTGCCCCGGCTGCCTGTCCCATTCCCATGCAGGCGGCTTGTACCCGCAGACCTGAGTTGGCAAGACGATCACTGCTGACACATCTTCCAGCCACGATAATATTTTCACTTCCTTTGGGGATCAGGGCACGCAAGGGAACCGTGGGTACAGTTCCACGTTTTAAAGGCTTGGGTCTTACCCCCGTGCGGGTGTGCAGATCAACGGGGTAAAAAGCATAGGATACTGCATCATCAAAATGACGTCCTGAGGTGTAGTCTTGAACCGAGATAAGAGTTTCTCCGAGGATACGGTAGCTTTCCCTAAATCCGGTCTCGGGCTGTAAGTGCATCAGGCGTTTTTTATCTCTTCTGACTTTTTCTAAAATTGTTTTTCTTCCCGTCAGGTTGGCCAAGGTGGCAGTGCGCGAATTGGTGGAGTCGGCCCCATGCACATAGAGCCTGTGGAGTTGTTTACTGGCTGGGTTATGAGAACTGCCCATTTGATAAAGGTAAGACCCCGGTTGTCTTTCCTTCTCGCGGAGTCTTTCAAATCCAAGCATTCCCACAACTTCCGCTCCTCCGGTACAGTCTACAATTTGCTTGCAAAGAACCCTGCGCTTGGTCCCAAAGCCGACACAGTCCACCTGCCATCCTTTATCGGTTTTAGTAACCTTGGAAGGGAATTCGTAATATGCGATGCCTACACTCGCTTCGCGGCATTTTTCTTCGGCCAATAAGGCAAAAATAAATTGATTAATTTGGATTTGATTATGGTGGTGAGACCGGGGAACTTTTGAAAAATCAGGAAACTTGCCTCCATCCAGTTCCACACTTTCTTTAATGAGTTCCCATCCGATCCCAGCGATCACTTGTTTGCCCCAGGCATCAAACAATCCAGGGTAGGCGACGCCCCCAGTGGTGGTGGTGCCACCCAGTTGAAAGCTTCTTTCGACCAATAGAGTTCTAGCTCCTGCTCGGCCAGCTTGCAGTGCTGCGGTGATACCAGCAGATCCGCTCCCCACAACCAGAACGTCAACTTCATTGATGATTTCTGGTTCAAAATCCTCAACGCCGTTCTCTACGGAGGCATGGGCAGTTGAAGCAACGCTCAAGCCAGCAAAAGTGGAGGCTCCAAGTATAGACTTTTGAATAAAATTACGGCGTGGGTTTGTGATAGAAGATTTTTCAGATTCTGTCATGAAAATTAGAATATAATAAATTTAAGGCCTTGAGGGGGAGATTTCTTAGATTTTAAAATAAAGTGTGAAAAGAAATAAGCAAGAAAGAGTACCGCTATTGTGCCCAAATCAGCTTTCGAGGTCATCACGATCGAAAAAGTCTTACAGGTTTCACTTTTTGTAAAATTTTTCAACCAGCCAATGTTTACATTCATTCATACTTTTCGTTGAAACCTGTATTCAAAAGGGTCAGAGCAGAGGTTTTCAATCCACTAAAACTACAGGTATAAGAATGGGTGGAAGGGAACCAAGGAGGTATGAAAATATATAAATATGAGTGTAGGATAAGGCCAAGTAAAGTAAGACGAAGCTTGCTCCCTCTATCGCAGTGACTGAAAAACGATCGATGTTAGGCGAAGGGATTCGGGAATACGAAAAGTTAGCTTTCCATCCCTCACCTGTATGAGATCTGTATCCCCGGATGTCTTGTTCAGTCGGTAGCCGGTCTTTGGTTCTACATCCTCGGTCGTCCATTGCACCTGCACATCTTCTCCTTCCGCGAACCCTTCACCGACAAAATGTCCATCCCGATTGTATCGTTTTCCTCTTTGTATCGTTGCAGGGATGGAAACGGTCAGGTCTGTTGGGTCGTTTTTCGCTTTCCTTCGAGCGGCTAGGGCGATGAAACGATTTGCGGTACGATCGTATGAACACATACGCATAAAGTCTTTATCCTCAGCTCCACTGAGCACAATATTATTGCCTGCCTCTCCAGCTATTGCATGGTGCACGCACTCGTTCTGCCCTGCAGATAGTTGGGCAAACCAACGCCAAATATAATAATGCGTATGATTTGGGTCGTCGGCCACGGCATAGGGGGCACCAAACTTACCTTTAACTATCGCGGGAGAATCGTTGTTGATTGTAAACTTTTCGTCACTCCCCATCAGGTTCAACTTGCGGGTGGCAATTGCCGGGCCTCCAGTAAAGTTGGGGTTAAGCTTTTCGCCTAAACGAGCGAGCCTCCCATTATAATCGAGCCGCTTGGTGAGTCCCATGGTCCAGGCACTGTTATTGTCGGTCCATGGAAGATTGGCTAAACTCAGACCTCGCTGTATGCATTCCCCCAAAATTCGCAGAGTTGATTCGACTGTATCCCCGCTTCCTTCGGGTCCGTGAACCGTGCGCTTCCCATCCCAACATATCCAACTTTCTGCAGCGACGATTCCCTTGTCGGAATAGCCTTCCTCATGGAGGCGGCGGTCCATGTATTCGATTTGACTCCAAACCGAAGTTACCCAGGTTGGAATACCTCCCCCCCAACCGTTATTAAAATCACTGAGGTTGAGTGCGAAGTTATCGATCATACCCATCAGTTCCGCCGATTCCAATTGCACATTATACCACTTTTTACAATCGCGCGAAGGGGAGAGACCAGCGGTGGATACGACTTTGATATCTCCCGTTTCTTTCTCATAGTCCCGGATCGCCCGTGCCGCCGGCAGCATGAACAAGTTCATTAATTCATCCCAGGACCCATCCCAATACTTGGGATGATTGGCCTCGTGAAAGATGGCGTAGTAATCCACATCCTCACCGAACCACTCCACAGTTGCCTTAACCATCTCATAGATTGCCTGGTCATCGGGCGGCAATTTATTGAAATCAGGGTAAGTCTTTCCGCCATTCATCCACAAGGGTACCTGCCAGAGTACCAGCTCCGTTTTGATGCCTCTTGCTTTGCATAGTTTGACCGCATGCCTGATAGCGAGAGCATCTTTTGATGGATGATTCGCATAATCCAGGTTTTTTTTCTGCGGGAGGGTGTGGAGTGACATGTACCAGAAACTCGCATAGCTGGTCACTTTACCCAGCTCCCGCTCGATATCGGCCTCTGAATTTTTGGGTTGGTTTGGATACGGTTGCCAGCGAAAGCCGACATGCACATGATTGCGGGTTGCTTCGTAGGCAGGGGCTAGGCCCTCGCGGTCAAAAAAACCCACTATTCCGGGCCCTTCCCGATCCTGGGGGTCTTCAGGAATCAGTGAGTTCTTTCCAAGGCAAACGAAACTGGTGCTGCCCGCCAAAAATAGAAGCCTACAAAAATTAAATATTCGCATCCACACACAACCATCCTTCTGAATATTCAATTGATTGCAAGTTTTAGAATTCTTTCAGACTAATATTTCCCAAGTGGAGCTCGTGATCATGTTATTGAGATGCAGGGAATAATTTATCAATCATACATAAGCCTGATTGTTGAACTAGTAGCATGGAACTCCCCAGTTTTTGATGTAGTTGTACGCCGCTTGAATCTTGAATAGTTTACCAAAAAGGAATGAAAGAGGATCGGGATAGTGATCCTTTTGATCATTGGGATCAAAACTTTTTGGGTTACGCAATCAGCGACTTAACCACATGGGAATGATCCACACCCGTCAGTTTCCAGTCAAGTCCCTGATGTTTGACGGAAAAGAATTGATGCTTGATTCCAAGTAAGTGGAGCATGGTGGCATGCATGTCGTGTACATGAACTTTATCTTTTACTGCATGGTAGCCAAGTTCATCGGTTTCTCCGTATCCAAACCCTCCCTTTACTCCCCCCCCGGCCATCCACATGGAAAAGCCTTTAATATGGTGGTCGCGACCAGCTTCTCCTTTACCCTGAAACATAGGAGTTCGGCCAAATTCTCCGCCCCAAACGACCAGGGTATCATCGAGCATGCCCCGTTGTTTGAGATCCTGAATGAGTGCCCATGTAGGTTTGTCGGTAAGGCCACAACAGGTATCCATGTACTTCTCTAACCCGCCATGGTGATCCCATCCACGGTGATAAAGATGAATAAACCGGACACCTTTTTCGGCAAGTTTACGAGCAAGAAGGCAATTGGAAGCATAGGAACCATCTCCTGGTTTAGCACCGTACATGTCAAGGATATGCTGGGGTTCCTTGGACACATCCATTAGTTCAGGAACGGATGTCTGCATTTTAAAGGCCATTTCATAGGCAGCAATCCGGGTATCGGTCTCGGGATCATTAATCGCCTGATTACGATGACGATCCAAGGCGGTGATAGCATTCACCAGTTTTCTTTGTTGTTCCGAACTTACGCCTTTAGGATTTCGGACATATTGAACTGGGTCTCCGGTTGAATTGAATTCCACTCCCTGAAAACGGCTGGGTAAGAAGCCCGCTGACCATTGGCGAGAAGCAATGGGTTGAGGATTGCGTCCACCCACGCTGGTCATGACCACAAAACCGGGTAAATCTTCGGCAACACTTCCTAAGCCGTAGTTTACCCATGATCCCATCGACGGACGTCCACTGATTACAGATCCGGTATTCATGAACGTGTGTGCAGGATCATGGTTGATCTGTTCAGTAACCATAGAACGAATAATGGAA
>Ga0206126_10004749_pt1 | contig 12910 bp, 10 predicted proteins | sample Helgoland_Spring_5_FD_148621 | JGI IMG/M metagenome (GOLD analysis project Ga0206126, IMG submission 148621) | Pelagic subsurface seawater microbial communities from Kabeltonne, Helgoland, North Sea - Helgoland_Spring_Bloom_20160412_1 | ecosystem: Environmental > Aquatic > Marine > Epipelagic ...
CCGAAAACAGACGGCATCAGTTTTGCTCCAACATTGCTCGCAAGGCCAAACGAGCAGCGGACACACGAATATCTGTATTGGGAAAACGGGACGTTTTCGCCACACGCGCAAAGCGTTCGCGTGAACCAATGGTGGGCATACTGTGAGCATCCCTCCAAGCCGATAATGTTGTATGACATTTCCCAGGACATAGCCTCCCGGAACGATGTGGCAAAAGACCATCCGGACGTAATTGACAGAATCACACAGATCTTTACTGAGGCCCACACGGACAGCGAATGGTATGTGAACCGGGGCGAAAGTAAGGAGCAGATCGCTGCGAAGCGGAAGAAAGCGATTGCTTCAGGAGGCATGCAACATTCAACCAGGGCAAACACCGCCTACAGAGGACGACTGGAATGATTTGGTGGTCATTGCCAATGGACCGACGGTTATTCAAAAGATTAACGGCTTGGTCTTTTCCCAACACACGGATCATGACGAAAAGTACTCTACCTCCAAAGGATGGATCGCCTTTCAGGACCATGGTAAGGGCACCAAGGTCGAATTTAAGAACATCCGTATCCGGATCGATAAATAGAAGAATTGTCTCTTTGTACTCGAATACCTAAACCATGATTCAGTTAATGGTTTTATTAGGTTAATATCTGACATCTGTATTTATCTTTTCATGCCTTTTAACCTGATAGTTGTTGCTATACATCTTTTTAAAACTTTTAGTTTTATGTATGATAAAAGTAACGAATAATATAAGTTATGTTTTCAATAGTCGTATCAAGGAGGTAAATTTTGGAAATTGGTAAAGAATTGGAAATAGACTATCAGATTCAATCAAGTGACTTAGCAAAGGCGCTTTCGACTGATTCTCAAGATGATTTTCCAGAGGTCTTTGCTACGTCAAGAATGGTTGCATTAATGGAATTAGCTGCCGCTCGATTGATGAAACCGTTATTGTCTGACGGTGAGCTTTCGGTTGGTGTAAATGTGAATGTAACTCATATGGCAGCAACCCCAAATAATGTAAAAGTGAAAGCCGTCGCTATCTATAAAGGTGTTGAGGGTAAGCTATACAAGTTTGATGTTGTTTTGTACGACCCAGCCGGTGAGGTTGGTAAAGGTACACATACACGAGCGATTATTAAAACTGAACGTTTGATGCTGGGTGCCGTCAATCGAGTAAACCAAACATAACAAATGTATGCACACGACAAAAACTGCGTCGCTCCGTTTGCGTAAGGGCTTCGCCCATTTTACACAAACTACACGCCACAGTTTTTGCGTGTGATACTGACGTTCGGTGAAGAAATGAAACACTCCCAACGAAATCTCGGAATTGCGGCGGCTATCTCGCTCCTGATCTATCTTGTCGCGCTTTGGAGTGAAGCTGCCTATCGTGCGGGTGACATCGGGTTCTCCGAAAAACTTACATGGTCGCGCATGATCGAAGTCTATCGCGTCACAACGTTCGACCATGTGATGCGAGTCGAAATGCTCCCAATGGGAATTGTCGCAGTGATCGGGATGATTGCTGCAGTTGTAGCGGGGCTGTTTCGCCACCGATGGGTTCCTGTTTGGGTATGGGCGGTCTACCTCGTTGCTTTGCTAATTTCAGGAGGATGGATGGGGCTCCTGATTATCCCTTTTGTTCCATTCGAAACTCTGGATGGTGAGTTTCTCGATGAAAAGCTGGCCAGAGCCACCGCCTGCGGGATTTGGACGGCTCTGTTGCTTGCGCTCTTGTTGTATAGGTTCGTCAAATTGAAAAAGATCACCGAACAAGCGCATGGAGAGCAACGGCTGAACCGCCCCGAGTTCGAATGATTTACTGCAATTCCATCCCTTGCCCCGCATCGAGCGCGCGCTCCCGGTCAACCGTGCCTCATGCTTGACGTTCGGTACAGGCGGCTACGACAGAATGACAAGTACTAAACGAGCTTTTGGAGAATGGCATACCCTGACACACCTTGGTCTGGGTATGATTACGGTGGCGATGCTCTGTTGCTCGACGCTCGCAAAAGAGCTCGGGCGGAGTGGCCCAATATGGCACGCACCAGTTTCGGCCCGGGAAACTACAGCATCCGTTCCGAACGCTACCGCTACATCCATTACAACGACGGTTCGGAAGAGTTTTACGATCACGCGAATGACCCTCATGAGTGGAACAACCTGATCGAGAAACCTGAACTCTTCTCGCGGATCGAAGAACATCGAGCTCATAGGCCCAGGCAATTTCACTCGGTCTTGGGAACAGTATCCACTGGGCACAGAGTCTTTCATGCGAGTGAGGAGGCCAGCAAGCAGGTAAAAAAGTTTGACCCTTTGGATTGGGAACGCCCGGTCGATAATCCGGTATTCACCACCACTTTTGGCAACAATCATGACTCGGTTCTATTCGTAGACTCGGAACTGGAGTATCCCTATTACTTAATCATCATCCACACGCCTCAAGCTGCTCATCTCTGGCGTGCGAAAAAATTCTCCTGGAGCAGCGCAGATTGGGAACTCGTTTCCGACAAGTACATCATCGGTAAACACTACGAGTACGATGACGGGGTGAAAGTTGATGGGACCTACTACCTCTACGAAGAAGGTATTGTTTACACCTTCTCTGGCCCGCTCGAAAAAGCCAGTGGCAAATGGAAAGCCGCCGGCACTTTTCCAAGTAAGCAATGCGATGACATCGGCATCTATTATGAAGACGGTGTGTTCCACATGTTTGGTGAGCATGGGCACTTTCCCCACGGGCCGGATGGCACCAGCCTGGCTCACTTCAGTTCCACCACCGGACTGGGGGACTGGAAATTGGTCAACGCCAAGGCGGTCGATCCCAACCCCGATGGCGGGCACAAATATGGCGTGGGAGATGCCACCATTGAGAAGATCCATGGAACTTATTACATCTTTTGCGATCGCGAATCCAAGGGCAGTCCTTACAAGGTGGTGGCCTGGAGATCCAAGGATATCAATCAGCCCTTCGAGTATGTGGGCAAGGCCATCACCCCACGCTCTGAAGAAGTGAACCATTGGGATAATTACCGTATCCAGGATCCCGATATCGCCTACATCCCGGAGTTGGGAAGATATGTCATCACCGCCAACATGATGGATAGAGACGGCAATCCAGGTGGCAAATTTCCAACATTGAAAGGGAAAACGACCCGGGTCATCGGCGTCTTTTACCATAGGGATATTCAAGCAGACCCTGGCAAAAAGTGAGTTGGACGATAAGCCTTTACTGAGTGGTCGGTATTACTAGACTCCAGAGTATGAACTCACCCATTGTCCGATTGCTCATAGCATTTATGCTCATTGGTTCCTTTTCTTGTTCACCGGCTATTCCCGCCCATGAAACAGAGCGCCTGAAGAAACTAGAATCTGCGTTAGCTCCCTATGTTTTACCAGCTAAGTTTGATGAGGAGATAGTGGAGCACTTCAACTTAAGGAATGAGCGTATTAGCAAGCTGGCAGAGATTTTAGAACCACACGACATCAAGCTGCAGGTTTCGGAACAGGCCCTGCAACAATCATTTCCTATTAATGGTCTGTCTGGTTTTACTATCCAAGGAACAGTTGATCAGTGCGTTCGTAATATCGATGGATGCTGGCTCTATCATGATAAGACTGTTTTTGTGACTATGGACCCAAGTGAATTTGAGCAAGCACTTCAAAAAAAGTACGAGCACAAATGGGCTCTTAGCTTATTGGTTGAGCAACAAAACTTTCAAATAGGGCAATTAGAAATGGGAGTCGCCAGGTTGCCTATGAAACTATTGTTACACCTTCGATTTCCTGGAGTACTTCCAGAAAACATCAAACTCGATAATATTTCTTGGCAGGATACTCCCCTGAAAGAAATATTCAGGGACCTAGAAAGTGCAGTCCGAAAAGAACTGGATAAGAATGCCAATCATTCTAAAAAAGAGTTTATCGAAAATTTTGAGATTACCCTCCTTCTTGAAGACGATGAAGCCTACGAAAGAAAGAAGAGTTATCATTTTAAAAACAGTTCTATTGAGTCAATAATTTCTACCATATGTGAAGAAAACCAACTTCACTCCACTGGCCATTCCGCTACGGACGAGCAATTTTATATCGTTCCCTTGCACCCAAGTATTAAGTTGATTTAACCTATTGTTGGTGGGATTCTATCAATAAATCTTTATAAATTATTGAAGATAATGGGGCTGGTTTTCCTGTAATTCTGGATAGGTTTGAACATAAGGGATTGTGAGATTTTTAATGATCGCACACATAGGGAACGATTGACCTAATGATCAGGTAAGCAACGAGTATTTGTGTGTTTAGCGTACCAACTCTTGGTTACAGAAATACAAATTTTGAAAAGATAATCGGCAATTACACTACTCGTGACCACTCACTTTGTATTACCGAATCCCAAGAACCACAGCATCCGCGTTTATGATAATGGAAGGTCTCAATGGTGAAGCATGAATTGAATGAAAGGAAAATGTCCCGAGTCATCGGATTCCTACGAATTATTGAGAAAAATTAAGGTAGTTATCCGAAATGAAAAATATTGAAATAGAGTAACTAAAAATTGTTAGCCTCTATATTAGTTTATTTTTTAGGCAAGGCACTCGCATTGCCTGCCGGAGAATTATTTAACATTCCAGGAAACCGCTCAGTCAAAAACGAAAACTTTTTATCGTTCCGAATCCCCATATTACCGAGTCAAGTTCCGACTCAATGATCTAATCACGATGGTTGGGTTATGTACGAAAACTCAACGCTTAATATTCTAGAAAAAGGGCATGCTTGGGCAGCAAAACATTGCTTGAATACCCCTTTTTAAATGGACAACATTTAACTTAACTACTTAGAATTTAAACCTCAATGAGAAAGTCCATCAGAAGATTAAAAACTAAGCTACCTTCAATTTCTCTGAGTATCTTTTCGACCACCTTTACTCTTGTCAGTTGCCTCTGTTTCCCCCTAGTAGCTCTAGCGGAAGAGGCTGAAGAGATTACTCCCAACATCATTATCTTTTACATTGATGATCTCGGATGGCAGGCGACTCCGCTCAATGATGTTGATAAACCAACTCCCTATGAGACTCCGAATCTAGTGAAGCTTGCAAAGTCTGGTATGAACTTTACTCAGGCTTATTCGCCCGCTCCTACCTGTTCACCCTCGCGTGCTGCGATCCTCACAGGACAGCATCCTGCGAAAACACGCTTCACGCACGTCACGCTAGATAACAGAAAGGATGCCAAGAAAACCGAGCGTCTGATTCCTCCTTACCTGGAGGGACAGTTGGATCGAAATCACCTGACGATTGCGGATGCGCTGAAGGCGAACGGCTACCGTACAGGCCACTCCGGCAAATGGCATATTGGTCTTTCATCGGCGAGCTATGGTTTTGAGTTCGTCAACGAAGACCGGGGCATCCACCGCAGTGTGCCGGATCGAACCAAAGGCTTTGCGACTGCAGAAGATCCCAAGCATCCCTTGAGTAAGGAAAAGTTTCCACCATTCAGCGAGAAAAAGCCGGAAGGGATTTCCTATCCCTACGATGAGGTCACCGAATCCGCGATCAAGTTCATTGCTGAAAGTGGGGATCAGCCGTTCTTCCTGAATCTGTGCCATTGGATGGTTCACTGGCCGGCGATGACGCGCAATGGCGAACTGCTTGAGTATTACTGCGATAAACTCGGCCAACCATTCCCCCCGAAACCAGGAGACATGAGCCTGCCTGGACAACAGAACCCTTACTTTGCCGCCATGGTAACCAGCGTGGACTGGAGTCTTGGACGCGTGGTCGATTTCCTTGAGAGAACCGATGATCCTCGCAGCCCAGGTAAGAAGCTGTACGAAACGACCTATATTTTCTTCAGCTCTGACAACGGTGGGGCCACGAGGCATGGTAAAGAAACACTCTCGGATAATTCGCCGCTTAAATATGGCAAAACCCATGCAGAAGAAGGCGGCGTGCGCGTGCCTATGGTAATTGCTGGTCCTACAGTCCCGGCAGGCACTCAGTTTGATGGCATGATCAATCAGCTCGATTTCTTCCCTACATTCCTTGTTCTGACCGACACCGAGATCTCCGCCGAAGATGAGGCGAAGCTCAGTGGTTTGGACATCACTCCTGTATTGAAAGGCAAAAGCACTCAGGTACTCGATCAAAATGGCAAAGAACGTGAGTTCCTTTTCTGGCATTATCCACATGGTGGAAAAGACTCGATGAAGTCAGCCATTCGCAGCAAAGATTTTAAACTCTACAAACGATACTTCACGAATGACTACGAACTGTATCGACTCTACCAAGACGGTCAGCGCAACGACTTCGAGGAAACCTACGACCTCGCGAAGAATCCTAAATATAGCTTAATAGTAGATCGACTGAGCGGACTGCTCGACCAAGCCCTCGTCGCAAATCATGCAGAGCTCCCGTATTTGAATCCAAACTACGCAGGTAAGAAAAAACCGGTCGCTAAGCTCGGAGATGCTTCTTTCAAGAAATCCTCACGCAAGGCACAGCTCGCAATCCAACCGAGTGGCCCGATGATTCGGGAAGCGGTTGTGATTTATTGCGACGCACCATCGGTTGGCAAAAAGAAAAACAAACGTGGTAGCAAAGATGCGGTGACAGCGGAGTTTATCCCGGGAATGCGTTTACCGGCCAAGGTAAGCAAAAATGGTTCAAGTGTGAGTGCGGTGATTCCAGCAAATATTGCTGGCTACTGCTTCATGCTGATCGATGAGAATGGGTTCATGCAATTCAGCGATGTTGCGGCCGCAAAATAGCGACAATTAGAACATTCGATATGTGAAAAATAGAAATCCCTTCTCTCTTTTTAAAGTCGGTGCACTGGCTGCGTTACTGCCACTCTTATTACTTGCGGATTCACAACCAAATATCGTCTATATTTTGGCGGATGATATGGGCTACGGCGATGTGCAGTGTCTGAATCCAGGGCGGGGTAAAATCGCCACGCCACACATGGACCGCGTCGCTGCTGAGGGTATGATATTTACCGATGCACACACAACCTCCTCAGTCTGCACACCGACTCGCTACGGCATCATCACTGGTCGCTATAATTGGCGCACAAAGTTGCAGGAGGGTGTGCTCAATGGCTACGGCTTGCCCCTAATTCCAACGACTCGAATGACCGTCCCTCGTTTCCTCAGTGACAATGGTTACACCACTGCCATGATTGGTAAGTGGCACTTGGGGCTGGACATCGCGACGATCGACGGTAAGCAAGCCCGAGCTGCTGGCGGCATCAGAGAGAAGCTGAAGATGGGCCCATTTCCTTCGAGCCAACTCTCTAATATCGATTGGAAAGGCAGCATTCAAGGGGGTCCAGTCGATCTCGGATTTGATTCCTGGTTTGGTATTACCGCGTCCCTGGATTTTCCTCCTTATGTGTGGATCCGTGATCGTAACTGGGTAGGCGAAGGCACCCATGTCAAAGCGTTCAAACGCCCTGGACCAGCGACCGAGGACTTTGAAGCAATTGAAGTTTTGGGCAAACTTGCGGCGGAAACAGTCCAATTCATATCGGAGTATCAGAGCAACAAGCCTTTCTTCATCTACATGCCATTGCCATCGCCGCATACGCCCATAGTTCCTTCTCAAAAGTGGCAGGGGCAAAGTGGTATTGGCCATTATGGCGACTTCATGATGCAGACCGACGACATCGTCGGACAAGTTGTTCAGGCCCTGGAAGCACAGGGGCTTTCAGGCAATACTTTGCTCATCGTGACGAGTGATAATGGTTGTTCCAAAGCCGCCAACTTTAAGCAACTTGAAGGCCATGGCCACTTCGCTAGTGCCCAATACCGTGGCTCCAAGGCAGATCTTTGGGAAGGTGGCCACCGCGTGCCATTTCTGGTTAAATGGCCCGCAGTCATCAAAGCCGGTAGCAGGTCCGATGTGATTACCTGCCAGACAGACCTGCTCGCGACCTGTGCCGAGTTGGTTGGCAAGGAACTACCTGCAAATGCCGGCGAAGACAGTGAAAGTATTTTGCCAATCTTCAAAGGAAAGCCAGTTGAATTCTCACGCAAAGGAATTGTAAACCACAGCCTGAGTGGGCACTTCGCTTATCGTCAGGGCAAGTGGAAGCTCCTCTTGGCAAAAGGATCTGGTGGCTGGACTCTGCCGAATGAGAAAGAGATGTCTAAAGTGTCCGACGCACTAAAGGGTCAGCTCTATGACTTGGAACAGGATCCAGCTGAAACGACGAATCTCTATGAGAAGAATCTGGAAGTTGCGGCACGCCTGTTAGCACAGCTCAAAGACGATGTCTCGCGCGGACGCAGCACCGATGGCTTAAATGCGAAGAATGATGTGGCTGCCATCAAACTTTGGAAGAATGAAAAAGGAAGGAATAAATGAATATTTCCCAAAATAATAATATGCCGTTTTTCAGTTATGTAACTCGATTCGTTTTCCCGTTATGTGTTGCATCTCTGTTGACTGAAATTGCCTCTGCTGAAGATAGCCGTCCTAACAAACCAAACATCGTCGTCTTTGTTGCGGACGACATGGGCTGGGGCGACTCGGCGACCTACGGGCATCCGCTCATCCAGACTCCCAACCTCGACAAGCTGGCCTCGCAGGGAGTCAAGTTTACCCAGTGTTATTCGGCCGCGGGTGTGTGCTCCCCTTCGCGTGCCGCTATTCTCACTGGTAGAACGCCTTACCGCAACGGTGTCTGGCGCCATCTTTCGGGCAATCACGAGGCCCACCTCCGGGCCAGCGAGATCACCTATCCGGAGTTGCTGAAGGAAATCGGTTACGAGACCTGCCATGTCGGGAAATGGCATCTTAATTCGAAGCAGCAGTTCAATAACCCGGATTACCCGCAACCGGGTGACCACGGCTACGATTATTGGATGTATACCCACAACAATGCCGAGCCGAGTCACAGGAATCCGGATAATTTCTTCCGTAAAGGTGAAGCCGTGGGGGAGATGGAGGGCTATTCCGCTCAACTGGTCGCGTCGGAGGCTGAGCGTTGGCTGAGCGAGATACGGGATCAGTCAAAGCCCTTCGTTTTATCGGTGTGGGTGCATGAGCCGCACTCGCCGATCGCGACCGATCCGCAGTTTGAAGCTCTCTACAAGGGGCATGAAAATAGCAAATATATGGGTAATATCACTCAGTTGGATCACGCTCTCGGTCAGGTGATGGAAGCGCTCGATAAAGAAGGAGTGAGTGAGAATACGTTTTTGTTTTTCACTTCCGATAATGGCCCGGTCGCCAGGTTTGGCGGGACGACCGGTGGCTTGCGAGGGGGCAAGCGGAGTAGTCATGAAGGCGGTATCAGGGTGCCCGGTATCGCTCGCTGGCCGGGGCATATTCCGGCCGGAACTACTAACGATGTGCCGGTGATTGGCACCGACATTTTTTCAACCATTCTTGATGTCGTTGATATCCCTCTACCTACCGATCGCACCATCGACGGGGTGAGCATGCTTCCTGCTTTCCAAGGTAAAGATTTAACTCGCAAAATACCACTTTTCTGGAGGACTCACGTTTCGCAGGCAGCCGATCGAGTCGCGTTACGTCTGGGCGATTGGAAAATTGTTGGCGATGAAACCCTTACCCAATTTCTGCTTTTCGAAATTCAAAAAGATTGGCGGGAGCAAAACGATCTCGCCACCAGTATGCCCGAAAAGTTGGAGGAAATGAAAACTGCGCTACTAAAGGTCTGGAAGAATATCGAGGCAGAAGGCCCAAAAGATTGGTGGCTGAATGAGCGTCAGAAGCCCATGAAAGGAGCCACGCTCAACTACTAACTTTTGAAGAGGTATTTTTGTTTATGATCCAAATCTATAGAAAATTATTGATTGCCGGTATCGCACTACTTTGCTGCGGTGCGCATGGTGAAACGCTCAAGGGATCCCGTCCCAATATTATCCTGGTGATAACCGATGATCAGGGCATGGGCGATCTCTCCTGTATGGGGAATAAAGTCGTGAAGACGCCCCATATCGATCAGTTTCATGATAAAGCCGTCCGCTTCACCGATTTCCAGGTGAGCCCGACCTGCGCGCCGACTCGGGCAGCGTTGATGAGTGGCCGTGTGCCGTTTAAAAATGGGGTTACCCATACGATCTACCAGCGGGAACGCATGGCGCTCGATGCCTATACCTTTCCACAAGCATTGCAAAAGGCTGGCTACACGACTGGGATTTTCGGCAAATGGCATCTCGGTGATGAAGAGGCGTACCTACCGGGAAGTCGTGGTTTTGATGAAGTCCTGATTCACGGTTCCGGCGGGATCGGGCAGGTTCGACTGGGTGATTTCCCACCGAACGGAGAGAATCTATACTTCGACAATGTTCTGCTGCACAACGACACCATCATTCAGACCAAAGGCTACTGTACCGACTTGTTCTTCGATTCCGGTTTGGCATGGATTAAAAAGCAGCACACCGATCAAAAACCGTATTTTGCCTATATTTCATTAAACGCTCCACACGCACCTTTGGTGGCTCCGGAGAAATATACCAAGCGATTTATTGAGATGGGCTACGACAAAGGGACTGCTGGTCGCTACGGGATGGTCGAAAATATCGACGACAACTTTGGTGCGATGGTGGCAAAACTTAAAGAGTGGCAAGCCCTGGAAAACACCTTGGTAATCTTTATGACCGATAACGGTGCCACTCATCTCAAGGGTAGACTGAACGGCGAGAAAATCCGTCACTTTAATGCCAATCTCAGAGGCGCAAAAAACTCACCTCACGAAGGCGGAACCCATATCCCGATGTTTTGGCAGTGGCATGGGGTGCTCGATGAAAACGTCAATATCGATTCACTGACGGCTCATCTCGATATCTACCAAACCTTTACCGAGCTAGCCGGAGCCGAATTACCGGCGAAGATGCAGGAATTAGAAGGCCGCTCACTGCTACCTCTGCTGAAAGACCCGAAGGCCGATTGGCCGGATCGAGAGTTATTCTTTCATTGCGGACGCTGGAATCCTGGTAAGCGAGATACCGCTGTGTATGCAAAATGCGCAGTCCGAACCGATCGCTGGCGGTTGGTCAACAACCGGGAGCTATATGATATTTCAAAAGATCCCTACCAGCTCACCGATGTCGCGGAAACCAATCCCGAAGTCGTGCAAAAGCTAAGTCAATCGTTTGATCAATGGTGGCAATCAACCCTGCCCTGGATGGTTAACGAAGGTCTACCACGACTGGAAGAGGAGGAATTTCCGCTCAATATTCGCTATCACAAGCAACTTAAAGAAATAGGCATTCCAGATTGGTCTCCGGCTCCGTTCTAAACGTTTCTCGACTCCAAATAAATATGAAAAAATTCATATACCTAAGCCTACTTTTACTGACCGTCACCACAGTATTGGCAGATGAAACACCTAAACCCAACATTATTTTCATCTTCGCCGATGATTGGGGTTATGGAGATCTAGGGATTCATGGCAGTACCTTTTGCCAAACCCCTCATCTTGATAAAATGGCTGGCGAGGGCATGGACTTCACGAATTTCACCGTCAATAGCCCAGTATGCACACCCAGCCGAGTGGCGGTCATAACGGGCCAATTCCCTGCCAGACATTGCATTCATCAACATTTTCAAAGCATCAAAGCGCATATCAAAAGAGGTATGCCGGATTGGCTCGATCATCAGGCCCCGATGCTGCCACGCATGCTTAAAGAAGCTGGCTATACCACTGGGCATTTCGGCAAATGGCACCTAGGTAGTGTCGCGGATTCCCCCGTTGAGTCCGAGTATGGCTACGATCGTTTTGCAACATTCAATGGCTCCGGCAAGATCGAAATTTCCAAGAAAGGCCTCGCTTCGGTGGATCACGCCGAAAAATTTATTCGAGAGTTTTCGGACAAACCTTTCTTTATCAATCTATGGCTACACGAAGCTCACCTCGCCCACTACCCCCAACCCAAATTCTTGAAACAGTTTAAGGATCTCAACGAGCGAGAGCGAATCTATGCATCCGTAATTGCCGAGGGCGATGAAGGCGTGGGCCGAATCCTATCGTTACTCAAAGAATTAAAAATCGATAACAATACACTGGTAGTTTTTTCCACTGACAATGGCCCGGAATTCACCCGTGACGAAACGCACAAATATCACGGCAAAAAAGAATCCGACGGCTATGGCGGCTACTATTCCATCGGTGAAACAGGCGGACTGAAAGGTAAAAAACGCTCGCTCTTCGCAGGCGGCATTCGCGTGCCATTTATCGTTCGCTGGCCTGGGGTCGTCCCCAAAGGAGTCACCGATTCAACGTCGGTCGTCACAGCAGTCGATCTTCTGCCAACCTTTCTGGATGCTGCGGGCGTATCACCGCCGACCGACTATCAGCCCGATGGCGAAAGTATACTAAGCGCTTTTAAAGGAGCACCAATCAAACGAACAAAGCCCATTTTTTGGGAATGGCGAGGTGGTGACAATCAAGACTACACCTGGCCCTCCCTCGGTATGCGTGATGGCAAATGGAAGCTGCTGGTAAACAAAAAGCAAGAGAAACTGCAGCTATACGATTTGGAAAAAGATTGGGCTGAAAAAACCGATGTCGCAGCAGATTTCCCAAAAGTAGTTCAGGAACTATCTGAGAAACTAGATAGCTGGAAAGCCTCGCTGCCCACAACGCCTAGTAAAAACGGTTTGTCCAATGCCAGAAAGAAGGTTCTGAAGAAATGAAATGGATACGAATAACACTATGTGGCGCTGTCATGCTACTGGGGATGCTGATCTGGCTGCAAGGATCATGCAGGAATACGGTGTAACCATCAATGATCTGCACTCGCTCTCCAAGGCTTTTCCTTTCGAGGATTTCAAGAAGCCAGGTGATGTGCATTACACGATGGATGGGTATAAGAAGCTTGCTGAGCAGGTCGCAGACAAGCTTCTAACGACACTGGGAGGCGAACAAGAGAATTT
>Ga0206126_10004750_pt1 | contig 12906 bp, 19 predicted proteins | sample Helgoland_Spring_5_FD_148621 | JGI IMG/M metagenome (GOLD analysis project Ga0206126, IMG submission 148621) | Pelagic subsurface seawater microbial communities from Kabeltonne, Helgoland, North Sea - Helgoland_Spring_Bloom_20160412_1 | ecosystem: Environmental > Aquatic > Marine > Epipelagic ...
GCCTGTGAGGCTGCGTTACCGTCGTCGTCCTCACTGGGTATGCCTGCGATGCTCTGGATGCCGTAGCGACGAGCGTAGGTGATCGCTGATGCCATCCCCTGCGGGTCGAGCTTAGAGCATTTGAGCATAAAGCTGCCAGAGATCCACTCGCCACTTTCGTGCATGACGATAGTCTCGACACCAGCACGGTCGTCCTCGGTAATAGGAAACTGCATGAAGCTGAGACCGTTGGACTCGAATGGCTCCTTAATACAGGCAATGACTTCTTCAAGGTTGGCGTACTTCGACTTGAAGAACGGATTGGCCGCAGACTTTTTAGCGCCTGACATCACTGCCTGTGCTTTGTTGAGTGCGAGTGCGAGGTGTTTGATTGATTCGGATTTTGTCATGGTGTTATTTCAGTTTGGTTGATTTGAGTTGATCTATTTTGGTTTCTTTGAGTAGGCCAATAGCAAGGTCGAGGATTTTGCCCTCGGAGACGCCAGTGTGCTCGTTAAGTTGTGAGACGAAGTCCTTGGACTCGGGTGACACCATTGTGTAGAGTGGGACGCGACGTTTTAGCTGATCGAAGTGTTTCATGTTAAAAGTCCTCCCCTCTTACCTCAAGCTCAAGCTCGTCCATTAACTCAACAATGCGTGTCATGATCTCGCGAATGGTAGCTGCTGGGTGTTGAGTTGCAAGGACGCTGTCGGTGTCGTAGACCACGTTGTAATGCACTGCGGTCTCGATGTTAAAGCCGAATGGGTAAAAGATAATTTCCACGGAGCCATTGGCCGAGAAGAAATTAACGCTGCAATCATGCCCACGTTCTTTTGCTGTGAATGCGACCTCTAGGGCCTCGGATATTGCGGTTTTTACGGATGTTTTCATTGTATTGTGTGTTGGTGGTTATTGATTAATGTTTCGCATTTTCATTATCGCTGAAAGCGCATTTCTCCTAACTGTATCCTTCCTTAATTTACTATTTCGTCGGTGTTGCAACATCGACCTATAATCAGCATCCTCATGAGGGTTGCCCATGGATTCAATGATTGAACACTTCTCCTCAAAGCTTAACTCTTTGAATTTCTTCTTATGTTTCATTGTATTGTGTGTTGGTGGTTATCGTTGTGAGTTGAATGACTCGTATCGCATTTGCTCGATCATCTCATCGCGCTCTTCTTGAGCGTATTCGTCAGCGAGGAAGCGACTTGCCTTAGCAGCCTCAGCTTCGCATTTATTGTAGATGGCAAACTCCTCGTCAGAGGTGTTGTCGTGAAGCTCCTCATTGATTGCTTCGAGTGCTTCCATGAGGTCGCTGAGTTCGTGGCGGTCGGATGCATCCTTAATGTCCGAGCGAAGTTTGGTGAGTAGTTGTGTGAAGTTTTTCATAGTGTGTGTTTTTCGGTTGTTATTCGTTGCGGTAATCGCTTCGATACAACTGAACTTAGGGGCAAAGTTATATAGGTCAATAGCTAAATTGAATTAAATGAAAAAAAACTTATTGACCGAGGTGAGAGGGCCGTCATTGTCTTGGACATCGGCAGTGTGTGTCGGTTCGGTTATCATAGTGGTCAGCGTCATCCTTTCGGGGGTGGCGCTGATTTATTTGCAAATGCGCTTGACAGTCTAATTTAGCCAGTGTTTATTGGTGTCCTAATCCGCTTTAAGCCGCTGAGATTTACAGACCTTTTCGTTCGTCTAATTAACGAACATTCTATGTGAGGCCGTTTCAGAGCTTAAACTGGAACGGCCTTTTTAGGCACACATAGATTATGAGACCAAAATTAAAGAACGAATACATTATCCTCGGCACTATTGCAGTCGTCGACATCTCTACACCCAAGCACCCGAAGGCATCGATGAAGATTGATCTGGATACGTGGCTCGACCTACTCGACCAAGGTATGGGTCGTGTAAGTAATAACGCGGTTTACGCTCAAGCTAGACTTAAAGGGAAACGCAACTTTATCCATAAGTTCATCACCCCAAACTTCAATCTTACGGTTGACCACATCAACGGAGACCCACTTGACAACCGTATGTCGAACCTACGCGACGTCACTCAGACCGAAAACAATCGCAACCAAAAGTTAAGTAAGGCCAATAAGTCTGGATACTCTGGAATAATGGAGCGAAAGGGCGTCAAGGGTTCAACTTGGCAGGTGCGAATAGGCGCAAATGGAATGAAGCATATTGGAACATTCAAAAACCTAACAAAGGCCGTAGCCGCTCGTAAGGCTGCGATGGTCAAGTACGGTTATCACCCCCTGCACGGAGCTAAATAATATGAGCATTCAGGTGGCGCTTTTTTTTGCAAATACGCTTGACACGCCAATTCAGCTAGTGCTTAATAGGTAGATCGAAGGCAATCTGTCCTTCGTGTGGGAGTAGAGTCCCAACAAAATCAAATTAAACTTTTACATTTCTCAACGCTGGATGGCTCATTTGAATGCCTACTCTACACCAGCCTTGAGGGATGTTTTTTTATGCCTCGGGAGGGGCAAGACAGATGAAGAATTATAAAGAATACGGAATGGATGATCTTATGGGTCTGACCGCACCCGAAGCAATAACCCTAAGGGATCAAGTCAATTGCCGCCGAGCGTTTATCCTAGAGAACTACGCTGAAGTGATACGCGACTGGGATGATTATAATTATTACATCGCTGCCATCGAATCAAGAATCAGCAAGCAGCCCGTCACAAAGCCAAAGGCCAAGAGAACGAACCTATACCTCATGCGGGACTTGAGAACTAATCTGGTTAAGATTGGCATCTCAATAAACCCCAGCACTAGAGAACGAACACTTCAGTCTGAGTCACCTATGATCGAACTAGAATGGCAAGCACCATCAACGTCGGATGAAGAAAAGGAACTGCATCTTTTATTTAAAGAGAAGCGTATCAGGGGCGAATGGTTTAATCTATCGAAAGATGATGTTGCCTATGTAAAGTCACTAGAATGGAGGGTTTCAACATGAGTGGATGGATTAAACTACACAGGGACTTCACTAAATTCGAGTGGTATCAGGACGCGAACACCATGCGCGTGTTCTTGCATTTACTCATTACAGCGAACCACAAGGAGGCCAAATGGCAGGGTAATGTCATTGGCCGAGGGCAGCTAATTACTAGCCACTCAAACCTTGCAAAGGATCTTGGGCTAACAATTCAGAATGTGAGAACGTCTTTATCTAAACTGAAAAAGAGTGAAAATGTAACAGTCAAATCAACAAGCAAGTTTACCCTGCTAAGTGTCTGCAACTACGACACTTACCAATCTCAAGACTCTCCAGTTAACACACCAACTAACAGGCGGCTAACAGACGACCAACAGACGACTAACAAACCACTAACAACAAACAAGAATGATAAGAATAAAAAGAATGAAAAGAATGAAAAGAAAGAGAGGTCTCTTCCATTCAAATCTGAAGATCAACTTCGCATCGAGAAGCTATTCGGCAAGCGTGTCACTACTCCTATGGACAAGGCTGAGCTATCCGCTTGGGCATCCGCCAAGGGTATTGTAGCTGACATGACCGACCGTGAGTGGACCGAGCTAGAAGACTTCTATGCTGCACCGCAAGACAAGACCTACGCCCGCAAGACCCTCGCAACTCTTTTGAATAATTTGAGCGGAGAGCTTGACAAGGCATCAAACTGGAGTCACCAACACATCACAGCACAACGAAAAATCTCTAAACCCACGGTCTGGAGCTAATTAAACACCGAACCAACACACACATGAATAACACCACCAATAACCACCCTCACAGCCTCCAGTCCGAGAACACAATCCTTGGGCAGATGCTACAGCACGACGCAGCCTCGATCATTGGCGAAGGAATTACCAAGGACTGGTTTTACTCGGCCGACAATCAGCTCATCTTTGAGTCTATCCGCTCGGTATTTGATGCTGGTCAAGATATCGAAGAGCTATCTGTCTTGCCAGTCCTTCAGGCTAACATGGCCGAGGCTCGCATGAATGTGGACACAGCGATGTCGATGCTTATGGCGCTGCCAATGGTCTACACGGCCACATGGGTATCGGCCCTGCGCAACGTAAAGAACCTGTTCCTTCAGCGTAAGATGATTCACGCCACACGCAGTATGCTTGAGAACCTCCAGAAGCCACTGGCGTCCTCTGAGGACATCAAATTGGCCATCTCTGAGCCGATGAACGAGATATCCACACTCACGCTTGCGGACGACGACAAGACAGCCAAGGAGGAGATCGTGGACTTCATTGACCAGAAGATGAAGGAGCTGTCTGGTGAGGAAAACCGTATACCTGAGGAGTTTCGCGTTCACACTGGCATGAAGCATTTAGAGGAGACTCTCGGCTACATCGACCGTCGCCGCAAGGATAACAACATCATCATTGCAGCACCATCCTCGCGCGGTAAGTCAGCGTTAAAACGTCAGATCATTGTCCACAACTTGTTTAAACACAAGGATTGGGTCATCGCTGCGTTCCTGCTTGAGTCATCTAAGGAGGACTTCTGGCACAACACAGCCTGCTCCTACGCTAAGATCAACACACGCCAGCCCCTCAACACGGTTGACGGTAAGAAGCAGACCCTGTACCTCAAGTGCCTGAATATGCTCAAGGAAGAGACCGACAAACGCCTATTCCTGTTTGACTCGCCTGAGTCTCTTGAAGGTGTGCAGACACGCTGCCGTGAGATCGCTGCGAAGTGTGGCAAGATCGACATCCTGTGCGTTGACTACATCCAAATCATGGACTCATCGGGTAAGACTAAGGGCAACCGTGAGACTGAGGTGGCCGCCATGTCAGGTGGCATCCAGCGCCTACAGAAGAGCCTCAAGTGTGTTGCGTTCAGCGGCACTCAGCTCAATGAGGATGGCCAAGCTAGAGAGTCACGGGCGATCTTTAATGACGCTACGATCTTCTGGAGGCTTGAGCGGCCAGAGCGTGGAAAAAGCGGACAAGTACAAGAGGACGGCCAGTCAGTATACTTTCAGACTGTGCAACAGGTTAAATGCCGCAACGGTATCCTAGCCACAGCTCAGATTAACTTCGAGGTTACGCATCAGACGATGACGGACGCTTAGTCCACCTTGGCCCGAACCATCTGACCGCGAAGTGCATCTTCCATGCCTTAAACTTACCTACGCCACAAACAAGCATTGCCTGCTTGAAGATGTCGGCAGCTTCTACGGAGTCGTACACGCATTCGTTCTTGTGTCCTTGGACGCACAAAAGGTCGTGTACGACCGCAGCTGGTAGGTACTTACCGAATGGCGGGAACCTTGACCAGAATGCCTTTGGGACGCTTGCCCCGTCACTCTCGAACCCTGCTGGGACTTCAATATCGTCACCGCTATCGGTGTAGAAGACGAGCGCCTCATTTAGAGTTACTGTGCGGATATAGTCTCCTCCCTCTAGCTTGTGAGAAATTGAGGCGTCCAGTTCGTTGAAGAAATGTGCGCTCATGGGATTAGTGGAACACTAAGGTCGGCGTCTGTCGAGGATACCTTTTCTATGACGTTGCCTGCCCCTTGTGGAGAGTAGAGGAAAACATCCCCCTTATACGCGCACCCTGATAGGAAAAGGGCTACTGCGACAGCTAGGAAAAAGAGTAATTGAGCTTTTGTTCTGGTCATTGATTTGTGTTCCTGTGGACTACGTCTAATACTTTGTTTGAGAGTTCTTCGATGCCTTCCTGCCTGCCCTGTAGTTTACCAAGGTCGGAGGCCATCTTTGTGTGATCTTTGTGTAGCGTCATTACCGTCCTAAACAAGAAGGCGATGGCAGTGGTCATTGCCGCCGCCGCCCCCACGACTAGGTTGATAAAGGTTGTTGGGTCCATAGCGTTATGCAGATCTTGCGCTAATTACCGTAACATATAAGATCCCAATTACATATGAAAACACTATTAATTTGTTAACAAACCGAACGCCCTTAATTGAAGACATTTCTGCCGCCCTAATGTGACACCAAGCCGCAAAGATGCCAAGCCCCTGCCTAAAGATGACGTTAAAGTAAACCCCAAGCGAGGTAAGCTCTTGAAATCCCTTTGTTTCCCCCATAAAAGATGCTGACCACGGAAGGAACCAATAAAGGTTATCCATTGCTGCTCCGATAAATCCACCAACAACCCCAAGGATAAACCACTGATTAGCGTCCCTCTCTGGAGTGTTTGCTGCGGAGCGGGCTGCTGGTAGCCACAGGTAGACGACCGCAAAAGCTAAAATAACCGTCGGGACAGTCATTACCAATGAAAGCATTTCGGCCAAATGGTGTATGTCTAAGCTTACGTTCATCCGATGATGTTGGGTAGACGCTTACGTGGACTACTCTTGGCGTATGAGGATGACACCTTTCGGTTGTCCATCGGTCGGATAGCTCTGGGGCGTGGCTTGCTTAGCTTGCCCCGTACGGCCTCTGAGACGCTCTCTACGGGCTTTGAGGGTTCTACAGGGGTACTGACCTGCTTTTTCCCTACGGAAGCCTTCACGGGCTTCTTAGTGGCCTTCTTCTTAGCGACTTTCTTTACCGCTTTTTTGGTTGTTTTACCGTAAGCCATGATTTATTCAGATAAAGATTCAACGTATAATGAAGCCGCGTCAACGCTAATGCTAGTAGCTGAGTCAGTTGAAACCCATAATTCTATAGAACCAACACCTGTCGCGCTATAGACAGTTTGAATTGGTATGGTTATGGGCTTCGCAATACCAAGTCCATTGACTGAGAACGGATTGCCAATCGGCGATCCACCGTAATAAATTTGGAAACTAGCAATGACATTGGAGGCAAACTCGATGTTTACTTCCGCTGAGATTTTAATCCGATCAAACTCGTCCCCAGACGCATATATTACGTCAATCTTATTGTTGGCTTCGTCGGCCGTCATGCGTCCCGCAGTGCTAATTACGTTGGTGTCCCAAGTATTCAGCAACTGTAGGCTTGTGGTTGCCGCAAAAGTTGTTGGTGTAATTGTTGATATGGAAGCATATGCAGAAGTATTGCGTTCAACTATGATGTAATTTGTTCCGTCACTGTAGAATGTAACGGACTCATGAATGATCCCCAAGACGATGTCATTAACATTAGAGTCAATCAGATCACCAGAAGTGATGGTCAGCACATTAACCCCGTTGGTTAAACGCTTTACTGTGAAAAATTGATTTGAAACGCTACTGGCAGATGGCAGTGTTAGTGTGACGTCACCCGAAGGCAAGCTGACTGCTGTTACTGCCGCTGAGATAGTACTATCCGCCGAAACTGAAGCGTAAGATGAGCGGTTTGTGACGTACCCTTCAACTGAATTTAGCCTGCCGTCGAAGTTTACCCCGTTGGCATTTGAAACCGTCTTGATTTCATTGAGGTTGGCAGACGATACAAGACCGTCGGCTGTGGTTCCGCCGTTTTCGACTTTGTCTGTGTAAGTGATTGCTGAATATGACATAATTTTTTAGGATACGACTGCTAGTTTACGAGTGATGCCGCTTTCATCCACGATGGTGATGTAGCCAGTAACAGTTTCTGCGGCGATTGCTGTGTGGGTTCCGAATTTAACTGTATTATCGTCTACCTCAAATATCTTGCGGCTATTCATCGAAATTGACACAGCATTATCGTCGGGGTCAACTAGCAACAATCCACCGTCGAAGTTTGCCCTATCTCCCTGTATCTGAAAGCCCTGCTTGGTGGCCTCAGTGATACTCACGTCGTACCCGTACTTGTTTATGAATCCTCCTCTATGACTGTGGTTCCCGATCGACATGTCCGCCGAGCCTGCACCAAAGAACCACCATACGTTTACGTCATCGAAAAACACATTCGTGAACATACAGTCGAGGCAGGGTGTGCTTGCCGCTGCTGGATTGTCTAACATACGGAACCCGTAATCAAATGTGATTGCGTCGTTATCCCCCACTGGTACTGTGTTCGCTGGAGTAGTAGCGCAAAGAATGTTGACAAACTTACACGCTACCACGTCCTGCATCTCGAAGGCTGTCATTGCCGAAGCTGCTTTGAGTGCTGGGAAGCCGCCTGTTGGCATAGAAACAAGCGCCCTGCAATTAGAGATGAAGCTGTTGTTTAAATTCGTGAGCAGAAAGGATTGGTAACCCTCGTCATGGTCATACGTGTTAGCGCTTCGAGTGGACTGACACCCTTGAAGGACTGCCCATGAGCGATTCTTTAACTGAACACCAATCCGTGCCGCATTGAAATTACTGTTGCTGATCTCTATTTCTGCCCCGTTCCCAGTTGCCACGGTACGGATGCCGACCCAGCACTTAGAAAAATCACAGTCAGAAATCCACGCACTGTTAGCGTCCCCAAGATCAATTCCATATTTAACGTTGGCACTAAGCACGTCCGTGATCGTCACGTTTCGCATAGCCGAGTCAGCATCAAGATATATACCAGTCTGCTCTGGAGAATTGGACTCAATTTCATCCGACTTATATGTGCCTAGCATTTGAACACTTTGAATGAACGATGAAAGGCAGTCGCCTTGTCGGATGCAGGCTTTGAATCCGAAGTCATGTGTCCAGCCAGACACTGGAACCATAGTGTAACCCCGAAAAAGAAGGTCGGTAAAAGAGAACGATGGCTTGTAGTTAAGCAGTATGCCTGCCTTTGGTGTGCTAATTCCGTATCCAGCATTGGAACCCTTGGCGTAGATCCCCATCTTAGACACCTCGGACAGCGTTCCACTAGGTGACGTTCCCGTTACGGTGTCTGTGGGTGCTGTGAACTGGATTAAATCGGTTGAGGTAGTGAAGCCAGATGCCACAAGTTTAGTGGACTCAGTGCCGTTGCCTATTAGTCGTATGCCGCAGGGCGCTGTCAGTGTGGATGAGATTAGGTACTCGCCATTAGGCAGGAAAACTGCACCGCCGCCAAGCCCCGCTGCTGTATCAATGGCCAACTGAATGGCAACAGTGTCATCAGTAACCCCGTCGCCCACAGCACCGAAGTCAAGTACGTTGACGGCTGCTCCGTCGGTCATGCGATTTGTATTTTTAGTAATCATTTGTCGTGTTTGTTAGGGAAGTCTGAAGGCCAGTGTAAGATGTCTTTGTCCATGATTTAAAGTAGTGTTCTGCTGATCTCAACCCACTTGCTAAAGCGAGCTTCCCAGATTAAAAATAACTTTCCAGATCCTTGCAGTGGAGTAAAGTCACCTTCAATAAGAAGGTTGCCCGTGTTATTTTTGTAAGTAACATCCCTAGTGGCGCTGAGTTGAGACAATACTAACAACTGACCGTCTCTACTAGCGCCATTTATTGTGTCTAAATCATCCGTGGCTGCGTTAGCTTCAGTGTCTACGGTGTGATTGCCCTTGGATATTGTGATAGCACCAGCAGAAATTGTAACCCCAAACTGGTTGCCCATAAAAGTGTTGTCAAAGTTACTCCAAGTTGAACCACTGCCCACGTCTGTAACAACGTCCTTAAAGATATTGTTCTTAACAACACAATCAGCGACGTAAATACCGCCAATCCCACTGGTTAAATTTAAACCATTTCCGCGAATGACGTTTCCAGTTACAACGCAATCTGAAACCTCAGCGGTTGCAGTACCTTGCAGGTAAATGCCCGATATTGATACAACATTGGCGCTGTGGTTGATGGAGTTGTTTGAGATAATGTGACCAATCGAAGATTGAGTGCCTGTAGTTAAAACAAAGATCCCAATTCCGTTTCCTGAAACATCAGTAGGAGTATTTTCAATGGAGTTGTTTGATACTATAAAATTCCTAGCCCCCAGATTATCTTGTTTATTAATGCGGATTCCGTAAAGACCGCAATCCGACACGGTATTACCAGTACAACTTGTTCCAGACCCATTAGCCCCTTGAGCATCAGGCGTACCACCGTTTCCAGTTAAGTTAATGCCTGCATCCGCACAGGCTGTAACAACATTTCCAGTGACGGAATGATAACTACCCCGCGCTTTTATCCCAGAACCATCGGTAACCGTATCTACGTGACACCCAATTATGGAACACCTCGTTCCGCTTGAAATGTAAACGCCGTTATCATGGACGTACTGGGCGTAGCAACCTTTAATTGAAATGTTTACTGGGTCAGAGATAAGTATTACTCCAGATCCATGATTCCTAGTTGTGCAGTTTTCAATGTTGATATCCCTACCGCCAGATAGTTTAATGCTAGAAGTGCCCACCCCAGCAAAAGCAAGCGTGTTTAAAAAACCGTTAAGCAGGATATCGGAAACGCTTGAATAGGAACAACTGGTTAAAAGCACACCACCAGATTTTCCGGAAACCTCTAAATTCTTAATGGATACGTTTGAGCAATTTGTTGCAGATATAAACGGATTGAAGTCGCTTTCAACGTATGTACCTATCGCCTCGTTCCCCACACAATTAACTCCAGACACACACACATCGTTAGCAGTTATTTCAATGAAGGTGTTCAAAGAAACGGACGCAGTGATAATTGCCGCATCTCCCTTCATTTTAGTGCTATCGACAGTTACCGTAATGGCCGAGGAGATCAAGTAGGTTCCAGCGGGAATGATAATTTCACCTCCTACGTCTACAGCCGCCTGAATGGCAACTGTATCATCAGTCACCCCGTCACCCACAGCACCGAAGTCCTTGACGTTCACTGTATCGGCAAAGCGGTCAGTCAGCTTACGATCCTCAGTGGATCCCGTAGCGACCACGGTACTCTCGCTAATGTCAGTTGCGGAGATGGACGATGTGGTGACCACGATGTCTGAGCCTACTGGTGGTGCGCTAGAAAATGTAATCTCGCCCGTATTTGTGGACACCGTGTAGGCATCCACTGGAGACTGGAGCACACCGTCAATGCCCACGACAAAGGCACTGGATGATCCTGTGGTTGGCGTGAAGGTCAGTACGAAGGAAACCGTAGCCCCGTCACCTACAAAGCTGCTGGACACTGGGTTGCCCACAGGGCTGCCACCGCCGGCCTCAAGCACATCAATACGCCCGTCGAAGTTAGCTCCGTTGGCGTTGGTTACTGCCTTGATCTCATTGAGATCATCAGCACCAAAGCGTCCTGCTGGAGTTATGCCGTTGTTCTCGACCTTGTTTGCGTAAGTGATTTCGTCGTATGCCATGATTAATATTAAGTTTAAATTTCTACCGTTGGTATTAGTGCCCGAACCTCTAACTCTGTAAGCTCTTCGCCGTCAAGCTTGCCAGCCCCGAATGCCTCAACAGCAGCAACCGTCCAGTAGCCTCCGAGTACGTATCGACCGTCTGTAAGAGTAACGGGGATGGCATCAACGCCAAGCGCCATTGCCCTAAGTTTGCCCGTGTCGGTGTTGTCGAGGCCGCAGAGCAGCGTCTTGACAGTTGCACCTTGACCGTTGCGTAGGGATGGCCCTGTGCTTGCGTTGTCGCCATGAGTAGCGCGCAGCAATGCTGCCTCGGCTAGCTGTTGGCTATCAAAAGCGATGTATCGGAATGTCGTATCAAAGGGCATTGATGTAATCGGTTATAATTTCGCGCTGTGTGGTGGTGAGCGTCGTGTTGCAAAACGCTTGAGCAATGCCCGTTTGCGCCGAGTAACCAGTTGGGGAACCAGACGATAAAAACGCGCCAAAGGTAATGTTAACAGAAGCATTGAACTTGGCTGTTTGCGTAAACGTAGCAGGATTTAGCGTCAACGATTCAGCTGACTTATTGACCCATAGGCTGCGGCCGCCGCCATCAATCCACTGCGCGACAAAAGTATTATCAGACCCAAGCCCAGTTGTTGAGTTTGTATAACCCTCCAACGCTGGTCCAGTCGTTCCGTTCGAACTTCGAAACAGTTCAATTGGATCGCCTGTAAATGTGCCGTCCTGAGCGAGCAAAACGGATCGAGCATTTGCGCCCGTATCGTATTGGCCCCAAATCGTCGTCACTGCGGTTGTGTTTGATGTCTTATTGACGCGCGAAAATGACGTCAGCGTCTCCGATCCGAGGAAGTCGGCAATATGCCCATACTGAGTCGTGCCGTTCAGCGTAATGCCACCCGCCGCCCATGTTGGCGAATTCACCAACGTCATGTCATTGGTGGTCACTCCACCTAGCGAGTAAACCGTTGCCCCGCTGCCAGCGTTCTGCGCCGACTTCATCGGATAGATCACGAAGTTGCTGTACAGACCTTCGCCCTTCAAATAGACAACTAGGTTGTTCAAGCCAGTCAGGTCAGTTGCGCCAGACTCAGTTTTAAACGCCTGAACGTCTGGATCGAGTCCCCCGCCAGCAGAATAAACCTGCGTTGCGCCCAAATATGCAAGTGCGACCTCGGTTGCTCCGAGATACACCTTGCTCGCTACTGAACTGCCGAGTGATAAAGCCATACTTTAAGTAATGATGTAGAATGTAGTAGCGACTGGTGTGCCAGCGTCGTACTCAGCTTGAGTAAGGCTGACAACATTGAATACTTGGTCGCTGCCCGTTGGTTCTGCTGCTGTTTTTGTGAAGACTACGTCGTCAAAGATTGCAACATCAATGCCAGACCAATTCGACAGATTAGCTGAGTATCCCTGAACTGTGGTATTAATGGCTGCTGGCTGCAACGATGAATCTGCCGTTGTGCCCTGTGCAGCCGTAGCGTAGTCCGCTGCTGCCGTTGTGGCCGCTGTGCCAAGTCCTAAATTAGAACGTGCTGCTGAATTGCTCGCACTCTGCATAAAAGTGTCGATTGCTGTGAAGGTAGTGAAATCTGCCATAATATTGTGGGGTTAAGATCCGAAGGGTCGTTTGTATAATGATGTGCCGTCTGGTCTGCGGAATAGAGATGTCCCGTCTGGACGTAGATAGTTGCTAACACCCTCTGGTCGCTCGCCAGCCGAAGGGATGGTAGCCCGTAGTGAGGGCTGGATAGAGGTTGTTATCGTGGCAGAGATCATGTCTAGCGTTGGCGGATGTCAGTGATAGCGTAGTTGCAGTTGCCTGTGCC
>Ga0206126_10004760_pt1 | contig 12878 bp, 12 predicted proteins | sample Helgoland_Spring_5_FD_148621 | JGI IMG/M metagenome (GOLD analysis project Ga0206126, IMG submission 148621) | Pelagic subsurface seawater microbial communities from Kabeltonne, Helgoland, North Sea - Helgoland_Spring_Bloom_20160412_1 | ecosystem: Environmental > Aquatic > Marine > Epipelagic ...
GTTACCTTTTGGAGAATGGCTACCAGACTTACCAGACCATGTTAATCCTGGTGCTACACAAGCACGAAATGTATTTCCTGCAGTAAACAGTTATAGACCATTTCAAAATATAGCTGCCACTACAAGTAATGGAACTACAGCTAGATGCCAAGGTGGTAAAGCATTTAAATCTGATAGTGGTGTAGTATCTATCTTTGCTGGTGATGCTACTAAGTTATACAAAATAACATCTAATGCTTTTGTAGATGAAAGTGGCGGTACTACTTTTAGTTTTCCTGCTGAGTCCTATTGGGATTTTGTAAGGTTTGGTGAAGTAGTTATTGCATTTAATGGTGACGATGCTGCTCAAGCATGGACTTTAGATTCATCAACTGACTTTGCTGCATTAGCTGGATCACCTCCAGTATTTAGACATGCTGCTGTTGTTGGTAATTTTTTAGTTACAGGATTTCAACCTACTGCACAAAACAAAGTACAATGGTCTAGTTTTAATACACCTACTGCATGGGTAGCAGGAGTTAATCAATCTGATTCTGAAGTGTTACCTGAAGGTGGAGTTATCACAGGTATTACTGGTGGACAGTTTGGTTTAATATTTCAAGAGGATCGTATTACTAGAATGGATTATCGTGGTGGTAATGTAGTATTTTCTTTTAGAAGAATAGAAGATAATAGAGGAGCTGTACAAGGTAAGAATATAATACAAGTAGGTAACCTAGTATATTATCTATCTGAAGATGGATTTTATGTTACTGATGGTTCTAGTTCTAAACCTATAGGTGCAAATAAAGTAGATCGTTTCTTTTATAATGATCTTAAGTTTGCATTAAGAGAACGAGTAAGAGCATCATATGATCATGAAAACAAATTAGTTATGTGGTCTTATCCATCTGCTACTGGTAGTAACTCTGGTACTCATAATGATAAAATATTAATATATCATATAGCTAGTCAAAGATGGTCTATTGTAGAATTAGAACATGAAATTATTATTGATTATCTTTCTCCTGGATTTACTTTAGAAGAACTAGATGACTATCCTACATCAGGTACAAATGATTTAGATGCAATAACAGTATCACTAGACAGTGCTGTATTTATTGGTGGCTTAAGAACATTAGGTGCTGTAGATACAAATCATAAACTAGGATCATTTGGTGGAGATGCATTAGAAGCAGAGATAGGTACAGCAGAACAAGAATTTGCAAAAAACAGTAGATCATTAGTTACTAATGTAAGACCTATTGTAGATACTACTGCTGCTACAGGAACATTAAGTTTTAGAAACAGAGTTGCTGATACTGTTGCTAATACTGCTGCCTCTAGTATGCATGCTACAGGTACAATGCCTTTTCATAAATCAGCAAGATATTTTAAATTTAACTTAACTATACCTGCAGCTACCACGTGGTCAGATGCACAAGGTATAGATATAGAAGCAATCAAAGAAGGTTATAGATAATGGCACAGTTTGACGATTTAGTAGCAAAGTATAGAAACTTAAGTTATGGAAGATTAGCAGGAACTAATCCATCTGCAGTTAATTCTTTATTAAATGCACAAGATAAAGGTACTAACTCTATTACTAGTCCTAATTATTTTGGTAATATACCTATAGAACAACAACAATATATTGATACTCCTTCTGGTTTTATAGGACAAAATCAATTTAGAATAGATCCAAACACTGGTATACCTGTATTCGAAACACCAACTACTGAAGCTATCAATCAAGGTATTGAGATGGGTGGAGGTACTGTAGGCTCTGGTGTTTATGATCAAGATGTAGATTATGGTGATCCTGGTTATGCAGATGTAATACCTGTAGATCCTGTTACTGGATTAGTAGGCACAACTACACAAGAACGAGAACGTGGTGGTGGTAGAGATGGATTTAGATTTGGTAAACCAGAACCAGAACCATCTTATAATCCTAATTTACTTGGTGCTTATATTGGTTATAACAATCCAAAGTATGCTGCAAGTCCTTATGGTGAAGATGCAAATATACTAGGAGATTTTGCTAGTGGTATAGTAGATTCAGTTACTGGATTCTTTAGTCCTGATAAAGGACCTTTAGGTGGAGAAGTTACTGCTCAAGATTTTAATGCAGCTACTGGTGGATCAAAACCAGGTCCTTTAGGAGGTTATGATCCAACTAAAGATACTGCATTTGGTGGTAATAAACCTACTGGTCTTAATAAAGGTTTTACACCTGATCCAGAAGTTACTAAAGAAGTAAATCTTTCTTTAAATAAAACTGCTGATCCATTATCTTTACCTGCTGGTTCTTATAAAGGTAATAAAGGTGAAGGTAAAGGTAAAGCAAAAAGTAGTGTTGGTGGTGTTGGATTTGGTAAAGCAGATGATGCACGTGAAGCATATGGTAAGCAAGGTAGTTGGTAATGGCTAGTAAACAAAACTTAGAATATCTTTATAACTATCCTGCTTATACTTTAGAAGGAGCTTTATTAGCTCAATATGAATTTCAACTTGTATCTGAAGATGTTGTAAATCAATTAGTACGATATCATAATGTAGAAAATCAAGAGGTAGCTGCATGGTTTCTGACGTAGATCAATGCAGAAATTGTGAACATAGTTGTCATTGTGGTAATGGTGGTGTCTGTGTTTCTTGTAAATGTGCTAACTGTGAACATAATCCATTAGACGAATTTTGGAAAAAACTTAGTGATGGCTTTAAAGAAAGTGTTGAGTAATGGCTCATACCTACAAAAATTCTAAAGTAGATCTTACTACTACTAATGCTACTGCATTAATTACTGTAGCTGAAGGTTCTACTATTATTATAAAATCTATTATTATTTGCGAAGATAGTAACAATGATGATAGTATATCATTAACTATAGTAAATGGAGATGATACTTTTCAGTTTTTAAAAGATACTTTTGTTGGAGCTAAATCTACTATACAAGGTATGGGTGGACATAATGCTACATTAGTATTAAGTGAATCTGATATACTTAAAGCTACTGCTGCAACTGCAAATAGACTACACGTTATAACAAGTTATTTAGAAATTACATGACAACACCTGTATACGTACCTAAAGAAAATATTAAAGAAGTTTTTCCTATTGTACAAGATGCAATAGATAAAGCATTAAAATATTCTGGTAATCATTTTATTGTAGATGATATCTATAATGATTTATTAGAAGGCAAAATGCAACTGTGGGTTTTGTGGAATTTAAATAAGAAACAAAACTTTCAAGGTTGTGGAGTTACTAAGATATTACAAAGAACTAATAGTAAAGCTCTAAATATATTTATTGTAACTGGTCGCAATAGAAAACAATGGCAAGATAAAATGCCATTAGTAGAAGATTGGGCTAAACAAAATGGTTGTACACATATTGAAACATATGCTCGACCAGGCTGGTCTAGACTACTTAAAGAACAAGATTATAAAATAACACACTATTTATTAGAAAAGAAATTGGAGAAATAATATATGTCATCAGGAGGCGGTACTACCCAAACATCTGGCGAAGTAATTCCATATGCACCAACGGAACCATATTTAGAAGATATACTACAACAAGCAGAAAACATATATGAAAGTGACGTAGGTAGATCTTACTTCCCATCATCAACTGTTGTGCCATTTGCACCACAAACTCAACAAGCATTGAACTTAACTGAAGCTCAAGCGTTTGATCAAATGGGTGGATCTAATTTATATAATACAGCTGCTGGTACATTTAGTGATGCAGCTACAGGAGCTATGGGTAATGCTTATGCTGGTCCTAACTTAGGTATGGGAATGGGTAGTTCTTATACTGGTCGTGATGCTTACACAGGTAGAACAGGATATGCTGGTGGACCTGCATATAATGCATTACAACCTGGTGCAGATTATTTAAGTGATGTTAGAAGCACTATTGCTAGTGATGTAATGGGTAATGTACAATCACAGTTTGGTAGTATGGGTAGAACTGGTGGTAGTCCAGGCGCACAACAAGCAGTTGCTAGAGGCTTTACACAACAATATGCACCTATTGCACAATCTGCTGCCGAAGCAGAAAGACAAAGAGCTTTAGGTTCTTATGAAGCTGATTTAAATAGATTTCAACAAGCTCAAATGACTGATATTGGTAGACAACAACAAGCTCGTACTGGAGATATTACTCGTCAACAACAAGCTGGTGAATCTCAATTAGCTAGATTAAATCGTGCATCTCAAGCAGATATAGCACGAGGACAACAAGCTAGAGAGTCTGCATTTGGAAGAAGAATGACTGGTGCTAGTGCTTTACCAGGAATGCAATCAGCTATGGATCAAAGAATAGCTGGAGGTATATCTGGACTAGGTGGTGTTGGTAGTGCTTATGAAGAACTTGCTGGTAGACAGATGCAAGATCAAATGAATAGATACAATTTTGAACAACAAAGTCCATATGCTAGACTTGCTGCTTATTCACAAATGGTTAATCCTATTGCTGGTATGGGTTATGCAGGTTCTAATTATCAACCAGATGCTAGTCCATTACTATCAGGTATGACAGGAGCTCTGCTAGGTTCAAAATTAATGCCTGGTTTTGGTACTGCTGCTGGTGGTATCGCTGGATTAATGGGATTATTATAGGAGATTATTATGGTACAAATGAAACCAGGTATGGGTTTAATAAACCAAAATTTAGAAAGTATTTATGATCCTAACTATGATGTTAGAAACAAAGGTTTACAACCACAAATGGCTTTTGATGCTAAAGGTAATTTAGTACAAGTAGGTAACTATCCTGATCCACAAGGTTATAATTTTATGTCTACTCCATTAGGAGAAGCAACTCGTGGTTTGGTTGGTGATGTTGAAAGAGTTGGTAAGTATGGTATCGAAGGTGGTAAAACTTTATTAAATAAAGGTTTAAATTTAATAGCTGATAAAGTAGCTGTGCCAGTATCAAACTTTTTAGCAGATGAAAAAGGTAGAACTCCACAATTAGGTGGTGGTTTAAAAATAGGTACTGAAAAAGAAATTCGTGCTGAAATGGAAAAACGAGATACTACATTTGATACACCAAGTCTATCAACAAATGCAGAAGAAAGTAGTTTAATAGGTGGTTGGGCTAAAAGCACTGCTAACTTTTTAGCACCTTATATGCAAAAAGTAGTAGACTTACCACCACTTGATCCTGAAGCAATTAGAGGTAAATTTGAAAAAGATGTTGATGTTGGTAAACTTACTGATGCGTCACAGTCTGATGTTAATACTATTATAAATGGTACAAGTAAAGCTACTAATAGTACTGGAGAAATATCTGCTGTAAGTAATCTTCTTACTGAAGCTATTGGTACAAAAGATGATACTAAAACAGATAAACTTACAGGAGCTATTAATGGCTTTATGGATAAACTAGATACACCAGGATTCCAAACTGCATTAGCTATGCACATGGAAGCTAAGAATGGTGGTGATGTTACTAGTGTATTGTTTGAAGGTATGAAAGTTAAAAAGAAAGCAAAGAAAGATGCACTAGCTGCACATGCTAATAACTTAGCTGTTAGTAAAGCTGAACTACAAATATTAAAATTATATCAAGATTTAAATAAAGCTGATGAACCAAGTAAGAATTTAATTAATGCTGCAACAACATTGATGGAAAAACAATATGAACTTGGTGATCAATCTACAGGCGCAGGATTTGCTGTATCATCTATGGCTATGGGAATTAAAAAGAAATTTCCTAATATGAGTGAATATGAAGCATTAATGCAAGCAGTACAATTAGCTGAATCTACTAAAGCTCTACAAAAAGATAAATGGTATACTTGGGGTGGTAAGTTTGATGCTAGTAAATTATTTACTGCTGCTCCACCAGTTGTTTCTACAGGCGTACCTAACTCTAAAGCAGATATGTTAAAACAATTAATGGCTGCAAATACAGGTGTATCTGAAACAGAAATATTACAATATATAAATACAACTTATCCTAGTTTACAGTAATGGCTTTAGTAGATCCTTTTAAATCTACTGGCATAGTTGATCCATTTGTTAGTAAAGATACTAATATAATAGATCCATTTGCACAGCCACAAAAAGAACCAGGTTTTCTTGATACTATTAGATTTAATTCTGTAGAAGGATTATTAGATCTTTGGAGATATGAAAGTATACCTGTTGGTTTATATCAAATAGGTACAGGTAATACTAAACAGAAACAAGCACAAGAAGCTAAGTCTTGGTTAACAGCCAATCCTGATAAAAAAGATACTGATGAATATGATCAATATAAAAAAATTGAACGTCTATATGGTTATACATTAGATGACACACCATTCAATGTATCGGTAATGAAAGAAGCATTACAAGCTAATCCAGGTATGTTCTTGGGTGAAATGAGTAATGCATTAGTTGCAGATCCTTATTTAATACTACCATTGTTTTGGGAAGGTTGGATTGCTAAAGGTGTACAAGCTACTAAGACTGCACAGAAAGTTGCAAAGGTTGCACCTAGAACTGTATCAGGTACAGCTAGAGGTATAGCATCTGTTCCTGCTATGACAGCGTATAGTAGTATACAACAACTATCAGAAGATGGAACTATAGAACCTAATAGATTAGCTACTGAAGTAGGACTAGGTGGTACTGCTGCATTTGGTATGGGTGCATTGTTTGCAGGTGCTAATGGTAAACTAATGAATGCTTTAGGTACTAGTGGTAAAGATTTACAAGAAAATTTAAGAGCTGCATATGCTAAAAGATTTGGTGATACAGGTGATCCTTTTGCTAAATCTATAATAGATGATGAACTAACAACTGATATTCCTAAAATAATGGATATGATATTAAAAGATATCGCAGAAAAAGAAACAGGTATTAAGTTAAAAGATGCAGATGTTTTAGATACTGAAGGTTTAACTACACAAACTTATTTAGCTAGATTAGCAGAAAAAGCTAATACAGAAAATTTTGATGTTGAATGGGGTACTAACTTTCTTTACAAACATGCTAAAGAAAATGGTATTGTTTATAATCAACGCACTGATAGATTTAAACTTATAAAATCAGAATTAGAAACTGAATGGAATAGTAAATTTAAAAATAAGTTTTCAGACTTTGATGACTTTATTGAATACAAAAGAAACAAAGCTAGAATTAAAAATGATAAAAGATTTAAAAATGCTAGTGAAACAGCTATAGAAGAAGAAGCATTAATAAGAAGTTTTAGACAAAAAGAAGAGTTTCACAAATTTAATCAAGCTATAAAAGATGAAGTTACTCCTTGGGTTAAAGAAACATACGCAGATCTTATACAAAAAAACAATAGACGTTTTTATCATGTAGGTAATATAATAGAAAAATCTGAAACACCTTTAATGGTTGGAGCTTTACTAGGAGCTGGTGGTTATCTTGCTACTGGTGAAGATGAAGCTTTTTGGAAAGCAGCAGCATTTGGTACTGGTGCTATTACTGTAGGTAAAAGTGTAGGTAGTATTGTATCTAGAATTAAATCACTAAAGTTAGGTAGAAAAATTCAAGACTCTGGTTTTAAAAACATTAGTACTAAACTTAAAGAAATTAAACAAGACTTACCAGAAGGTAAAACTCTTGATGATTTATCAATTAAAGATTCGCCAAAATTTTATTTAGATCCTAATGTTAGAAAAGCAGATCTTAGAAAATTAGGTAAAGCAGAAGAAGTACAACAAGCTAAAGGTTTAGCTGTATCTCGTTATCTACTTGATGACTATAGAGCTTTTACACAAGTCAATGCTATTGATACTAATAGGGTTACAACACAATTAGCAGTAAAATTAGGTACACCTGAAAGAGAAATAGAAGTTACTAAATTTTTACAAGGCGATAAAACTATTAAGTTAAGTCCTGATGAAATTAAAGTAGCCAATGAAATTCGCAAAATTTATGATGATGTTTATGATACATTACAAACTACAGAACTTAGATTTAAATTTTACGAAGATTATGTAACTGGATTTTGGAAATGGAATGAGTTTACAGATGACATAGCATTTTCAACACAAGTAAGAGATCTTGTAACTAAATCTAATCCTTCAGGGATGAAGGGTAGAAACGTATCACAATTAGAAAAAAGATTTCCAACTTATGCTGAAGGTATAGCTGCAGGTTTAGAGCCACAAACAATGGAAATTAGTAAAATTGTTGCTAAGTATTTAAACTCCGTAACTCGAGCATTAGGTCAAAGAAGATTAGTTGCTATGTTAGAAGAAGCACCTATACCAGGTATGGGAGATGGTGCTGGTGGTATTGCTAAGTTAATGTATCGTAATACTGATTTACCTAGCACAATAAATCCAGTTGATTATGTTAAGTTTTATCATCCTGCTTTCTTAAGCAAGTCTATTGATCCTACAGATCTTACTAAAAAACAAAAAAATGATTATGCACCTTATGTATTAAAAGAAGCAGAACCATTATTAAGAATGTTGTTTGATGCTAAAGATGAAGGCTCAGTACTGAAAGCTATATCTAATATAAATTTCTTAATGAAAAGATTTAGTGTAGGCTATTCATTCTTTCATGCATTTACATTATTAGAAAATATGATGTTTACTGGTATGAGTTTTAAAGAAGCTGGTAAAACTGCAGTACGTGCAGGAGCTTCTAATAAATGGACAGATAAAAAAGTACCTATTATAAGTTGGGATAGAACTACAGCTAAAACTGTACTAGAAAGATCTGGTCACTATGATGATCTTAAAGTAGCAACTAGAGCTGGTGTAGAGTTTAGTCATCCTGAAGATATTGGTTATAATAGATTTTATAATATACTTGGACAAGCACAAGCAGCATTAGATAGATCTCCTATATGGGGAACTTATCTAGCTAAACAAGGTATTAAGTATGGTATCGAAATACCATTTAGAGTTATTGATAATATTACATGGGATCGTGTATACAATGCTGGTAAACTGTATGCATTTCAAACTGCAACACTTAAGTTATTACAAGATCCTAAATATAAAAATGTTCCGTTAACTAAGATTCATCAAGTAGCTGCAACATATACTAATGATGCATATGGTGGATTAAACTGGACCAAACTATACATGGATACAAGTGATCCTGTATTAAAATATATTAAATCCAAAGCGTACAAACCATCAGGTAGAAGATTATTGCAAATAGCAATGTTTGCGCCTGACTGGACAACTGCAAACTTTAGGATTGTAAGTAGAGCATTTCCTGGATTAAACAAAGATCCAATGTCTAGGAAACTGTATGCGGCTTATGTAACAAGAGCTGCTTTAATTATAGGTGCTGCTGGTATGGGATTACAACAAATGTTTACTGGCACAAACCTATTAGCTAATCAAGATCCTACTCGTGTAGATCTTGGTAATGGTATGCAATTAGTGCTATCAAAACAATTCTTTGAACCACTTCACTGGGCTGTACACCCATTTAAGACAGCAGTAAGTAAACAAGGAATGTTATTAAAGACAAGTGAACAATTATTCTTTAACAAAAAGTTCTTGACAAGCCCTTGGCCAAGTCCTATCAGTAAAAGAGATGCTTCGTTATTACGTAAAGCATACGATTATGGTAGTACAGCAGGTATGGCATTTGTACCTTTTTCATTAAGAGGATTAATTGAACAAGCAATGGATGGTGGATTAGATTTTCAAGATGCAGTAGGCTGGATCTCAGGAAGTTTAGGACACCCAATATATAATATACCAAGGAATCCAAAGATGCCTGGTATCAGAACAATACAAGAATATTTAAATATTAAATAGGAGAATAAGACAATGGCTGGAACAGGCGTAGGAAAATTTAGTTCAACAGCGAGTAACAATACAAGTAACTTGACTGTAAACTTTGCAGAGAACATGGCACCAAGTAATGTCAATAATGCTGCAAGAGAACTTATGGGACACATGCGAGACATGTATGAACAACTTGGAGACGGATACTTTGAGTTTGGTGACGGAGATGGTACATATACAGTAGCACGTGGTGATGCTGATACTATTACTATAACTTCATCAGCAGACATCTCAAGTGTATACTTTGCAGGTAGAAAGATTAGAATCACTGATGGTGGTGCTAATGTGGTCGAAGGCACTATTGCCTCATCTTCTCACTCATCTACTACACAGACTGTAAACTTAACAGGTATCTCGTTAGCTTCTGGCACTCCTACCAAAGTTGAACTAGGTATAGATACTGCTGCGTTTGGTGGTCGAGTAATCCTTGATGACGATGGTGATACTTACATTGAAGCTCCTACTGATGATACTATTGATATTTATGTAGCAGGTGCTAAAGACTTTGTAATCACAGCCAATACGTTTACTGCTGAATCAGGTAGTACGATAGCTGCACAAGCTCTTACAGCTACTACAGGTGCATTTACTGATAATGTTACAATCACAACTGCTGATAACACCGACACACTTTCATTAATATCAACAGATGCTGATGCAAATGCTGGACCAAATTTAAGATTATACAGAAACTCAGGTTCACCCGCAGACGCTGATACTGTTGGCGTGGTTGAGTTTGAAGGTCGTAATGATAACTCACAAGATGTAATATACTCACAAATGAGAACTGTTGTTAATGATGTATCTGATGGCACCGAAGATGGTCAGCTAGATATAAAAATTATCAATGGTGGTGCATTAAATTTAATTGCTAGTTTTAAAGGACCTGAAACAGTTATAAATGACGCAAGTATTGACCACGACTTCCGAGTAGAATCCAATAGTAGTGCTAATATGTTATTTGTAGATGGTGGTGAAAATAGAGTTGGTATAGGAACTAATGCTCCCGTTAATACCCTTCACGTTAAAAGTACTGGAGATCCTAGTGGTGATGTTAGACTAATTCTTGAAACTAATGCTACTGATGGTAATGCTTCTATTGATTTTTATAGGTCAGATGGCAATATTGAAGGGAATATACTTTTTGACACTGATGATAACATGATGCTAGTTACTGTTGATAGTGCTGAACTAATGCGTTTAAAAAGTTCTTCAATAGTTTTTAACGAAGGTTCTGCTGACATAGACTTCCGAGTAGAATCTAATGGTAACGCAAATATGATCTTTGTTGATGCTGGAAATGACCACGTTAACATAGGTACTGCTACTGACTTAGGTGGCACACTAAATGTTAATGGCCCTATATTAATGGCTGAATCAGACACACTATTATTAAGAATAACCTCAAGTGGTAGTGATGTAAAATTTCAAAATAGAGTATCAAACAAAGATATAAGTTTTGAAGGAATTGATGGAAGTTCAGATATAACAGCATTACATTTAGATATGGCAACTGCTGGTACAGCTACATTTAATGATAATATTGTTATGGGAACTTCTGGAAAAGGAATTCATTTAGGAGTTACTTCTGCAACAGCAGCTAACTTACTTGATGATTATGAAGAAGGCACATACACACCAACTTTTACAGTGGCATCGGGGTCACTAACAGTACACGGCAGTCATAATACTTTAGCTTATACTAAAATTGGTCGTGTAGTTCACGTACAAGGAGAAGTTAGATTTAGTGCAGTTTCTAGTCCGTCAGGAAACTTTAGTATAAGTCTACCCTTTGCGGTTGCAGATTTAGGAGAAGGAGCTGCTAGATTTATGTCATCACCAATAGGTCAATCAGGTTTTGGTGGTACACCAGATGGTACACTTTTTGCTAAAAACACCAACGAGGGGACTACCACTATAGCTATCCAAACCTCAGTATCAAGTAGCGGTAATGATGCTAATGTAAATGCTAACCAAGTTAGTACAAGTACTGAATTTATATTTGCATTTACATTCATTGCAGCATAATTAATTAACAACGGAGAATAAAACAATGGCAATAACTAAAGAAATAATAGTTGATAAAGTAGAAGTTGTAGGACAATACAACGCATTACAAATCAAATACAAAACAAGAATAAAAGAAGATGATAAAATTATCTCAGAAAGTGCTTCAAGAGAAGCATTTGATTGCGGTACAATTACTGGTGATGATAATACTTGGGTAGATACTGATGTATCTGCTAAAGACCAAAAAATTAAAGATATCGCTGGAGCAGTATGGACATCTACAGAAAAAGATGCCTTGAAAGCAAAGTTAATAGCTGATAAAAGTTAGTAAACAAAGGAGAAACTATGTTTACAATAAACGATAAAGAATACGATCAAACTACATTATCTGATAAAGGTAAAGCAGTGTACTCTAAGTTGATGAGACTTGGTGAACAAAAAGCTGACCTAGATATTGTCATAAACTATTGGACAGCACAGCTGCAAGCTGAATTGCCTAAAGAAGAAGTTACTGATGGATCAGAGTCAAAAGAATAGCGTAGATATTGCACGTTTAGAAGGCAAAGTTGACGTAATAGCAGAACGATTAACCCTAATGAAGGACAATCACCTGTTTCATATTGAGAAAGATATGCGTCAACTGCGTGCTTTAGTGTGGTTTATTGGTACTACTGTCTTTGCTCAGATGCTCTATATAATAGTAAGATCTCTTGTTTGACTTATATTAGCAAATAAGATTATGTTTACATATGAACAAACGAATACTTGTAATAAGTGATACGCATTGTCCTTACCATCATCCTGATTTAATTCCTTACTTAAAAGCTATTAAGAAGAAATACAAACCTGATCGTGTAATACACATAGGTGATGAGGTAGACTCACATGCAATATCATTTCATGATTCAGATCCTGATCTGTATAGCGCAGGTGATGAACGTGCAGAATCTTTAAAGACTATTCATGCTATGGAGAAACTATTTCCTGTAGTAGATTTAATGGATAGTAATCATGGTAGTTTAGTATACCGTAGACAAAAAGCTACAGGTCTACCTAGAGCTGCAATGAAAACTTATAATGAGTATTTAGAAGTAGG
>Ga0206126_10004774_pt1 | contig 12845 bp, 7 predicted proteins | sample Helgoland_Spring_5_FD_148621 | JGI IMG/M metagenome (GOLD analysis project Ga0206126, IMG submission 148621) | Pelagic subsurface seawater microbial communities from Kabeltonne, Helgoland, North Sea - Helgoland_Spring_Bloom_20160412_1 | ecosystem: Environmental > Aquatic > Marine > Epipelagic ...
TCTATGCACCCCGGGCAATTTACTTGCCTCGCAAGTGATCGCCCTGACGTTGTAGAACGTAGTATTGATGAATTTGAATATCATGTTGATATGATTCGGTACATGGGCTACGGTCAACAATGGCAAGACTTTAAATGTAATGTACACGTTTCCGGCAAGCTTGGCGTAGACGGTATTCGACAGTCGCTTACTAAGCTGTCGCCCGAGGCACGTAATACTATTACATTCGAGAACGACGAGTATGCGTGTGGTCTTGATCAACTTATTGAACTTGCTGACGATGCTGCGCTCGTTTTCGATAATCATCACCAGTGGATCCATTCCGGCGAACATCTGCGTCCAACTGACGATCGATTCAAACGTGTGATTGATAGTTGGCGTGGTGTGCGTCCTGCGATGCATTACAGCCTTAGTCGTGAGGAGTATCTAACTACTACTGACACTAATGTACTTCCTTCGATGGACGGATTGCTTACTGAAGGTTACAAGAAAGGCAAACTTCGTGCGCACAGTGATTACTATGTGAACAATGCTCTTAATGATTTGCTACACGAGTTTTGGCAAGTAGCGGACATTATGGCGGAGTCAAAATCTAAGAACTTGGCAACGCAAGAACTGGTTAACTACTTTGAGCAGAAAGCTCTGGAAAGTGTTTAAACACGCCGTGATTTTGGTTCTTTAATTTTCGTAGTGTATCTCGCTTAAACTTTACCTTTACCAATGTAATATGGAGTTAGGTCTTCTCGCACATATTCGTAGACGTAAAACATTAGTCTGCTGTAGCTTCTGCTGCTGCGTCTTCAGCTTCCATAGCTTCAAGTAAGCATGTTTCGAATATCCAAATTGCCATTAGGTAGGACGGCATTGTCTTTGATGATGGATTGTCCATCATCCAGTATGTTTGATACTTGTACGCATCTAGCTCTGCGGCGATTGAACAGTCGTAGCTAACATCGTTAATATACTGTAGGTAATGAACTAACTCGTGTACTACTACATCAATATGCTCGTTACTAGTCCAGTCGAAATCGTCGAGTAAAAAAATGGTACCTTCGCCTTCACTTCGAAATATGCCGTCAATTGACACTAAATCTTCTTGATTTTGTATCCAATTATCTAGCCCGTAAAAATAAGCGCCTAATTGATCTTGCGTGGCATAAACAACAGCAGGCAGTGGCTCGCCATTGTATTCAAACATCAGCGAGTCTTCAGCAAGCCATTCTATATGCTCGAGCATAATTCTTTCTTCGGTTTCTCTGTCTACTGCGCCTGCAACGCTGGCAACAAGTAATGACAAACTAGCAACAAAAATTTTAAACATACTGTATATATACAGAATAAATACAGTATCAAACGAAAAAGGATTCGAAATGAATAGCCAATTCCTACGACAGATGTACAGCACTACGTCTAGCTCTGTTAGTAAAAACCCCAACAGAGTTATGGGCGGGCTTCGTGCGCACGGTCTTAACAGTCATACAGTTATCGCAGAAGACGGTAGCGAGCAGTCTGTTCCGTCGCAGCGCTACGTAGAAACACTAGAACAAAAAGTTACAGAGCTTAACGCAACTGTTTCTAATTTAGAAAAGCAAATACAAAAATTAAACCGCACGGTTAACAATCAACAGAATCAAATAAATACAGTAACGAGGAATTTAACACAATGACCATCTTGTCTTTAACAGACAACGCAAAGAAAAAAATCGATGAACTAAGTTCGAGCAACACGGCTGTGAGTCTTAGTATTAAAGGTGGCGGTTGTGCTGGTTTTGAGTATAAATGGGATGTGATTGACAATAATCAGATCGAAGCAGGTAGTGAAGTTGTTGAGGCTAATACTGGGAAACTAGTAGTAGATCCTACAAGCATTATGTTTTTAGTAGGAACTGAAATAGACTACGAAACTGTTGCGTTCGGTCAGATGTTTAAAATTATTAACCCTAACGCAAAAGCAGCGTGCGGATGCGGCACTAGTGTAGATTTCGACTTAGAAGCAATGAATTAATCGGAGACAAACATGTCAAGACAAGTAGTAGACATCGGTATTGAAGGCAACGACGGTACTGGCGATAGCATTAGAGAAAGTTTTCGTAAGAGTAACGAAAACTTCCAAGAGCTTTACGCAGTATTTGGATTAGGTGGCCAGATTAGCATCACTAATATGAGTGATGTTCCTGATACTCTAGAAGCAAATAAGATTCTTATAGTTAACAGTGCAGGCACTGCTGTTACACTTTCGGAGTTTGCTTCAGATAATGCGCTAGACAGTAATGACGCAAATACTGTTCAAATCGACACACTGAGTATACCAGGTAAGATTATCTTAACTACTACATTTGGTCAGTTAGAAGACGATGCTGTTGCTCCTACGCTAGGCAACCACCTTAACGCAAACGGCTTTGCTATAGGCGGAGTTGAAATAAGCGACGCTGCTGCTGATGCGCTTAACGCACTACCTGGTAACAGCACCACTTACACTGCCGACGACTTAGTTGCTCCTAGAAAGCATCTTGACCAACGTTATGCTCCAAAGGGCGCTGACAATAGAATTAGCACAACAGAACCAAGCGCTAGTGATCATGCATTAACTGTTACGCAATACCAAAACAATAATGCGTACATCGCAAGCCACGGTATTACTAGCCAGCAAAACGGCTTGCCGTTTGTGTTCGACGTTACGTTTACAGCGCCTACTAACCTAGTAGACGGTACTACATACTATATACGCTACGTTAACGATAACGAGCTTGCGTTATTTGCTGCAGAAGCAGACGCAAAGTCACTAAGCGCAACTGCGCTAAACAACAAGATTCTAATCGGCAATACTGCTGTTGCTAGTGAAGATTCTCACACACTTACTGATGCTGCTTACGACTCTAGCTTAGCTGGTAGCTGGCTCAGCAATCAAGTGCTGCCACGTGATGCGGTAGTAAGACGTCAAGGCGACACTATGACCGGTGCGCTATACCTAAATGATCACCCAGGCGAGCTCGCTGGTTCTGGTACTCCTAACGGCGCCGCAGACTTACAAGCTGCTAGTAAGTTTTACGTTGACAACAAAGCTACATCAAGTAGCAGTGTACTCTACGTTAGTCCACTAGGCGATGACCTACAGACTAATACTCCTGCTGGTAAGGAAGGCTCTAGCTTGTCTTACGCATTTAAGACACTAGGCGCTGCTGCTGAACACGCTAACGAGCTTGTAAGCAACGCACAGGAAACAACTGGTCCGTACGTACAAGCACTAACGCACACTAACTTTACGGTTAACAGCACAGTAAGTTCTGCTAGCGTAGCAACTGCGCAGGCACCGAACGCTGATGACAAAATCAAAGACAACAAAGAATACCTAGTTGAAGAACTTAAAGGCTTTGTTCAGTTTACGTACCCTAATTACTCGTTCGACGAGAGACAGTTCGATCGTGACTACGGTGACTTGATCGAAAGCTTACGCTTTGACCTTAACCGTGGCACAAACGCAAACACACTTACCAAGCGCTTTGCTCAAAAGTTCTACAGCGAAGTTGACAGTCGTGTCGAGATCAAGCAGTTCTTAACTGAAAATAATGCTGCTGTTGATAAGCTGTACGATATTATCAACGACAGTATTTTTGAAAACCGCGGTTTCCAAGAAAAGACAGTTTCTAGCATTACAAAGAAAAGCGGCAATGTTGCTGCTGTTGTAACCACTACAACCAATCACGGCCTAGTTGACGGTAACTTGGTTAAGTTTACCGACGTAGCAGGCATGACTGAGATTAACAATCAGTTTGCTTACGCAAAGGTAGTAACTTCAACGACGTTTGAACTTTACACAAACAGCACACTAACTACACTGTTTGATAACAGTGCGTACACTGACTTTACCAACGACGGTAATGCTAGATCTGCGCTACGCTATCAGCCGTACTACCAGCAAGATACAACCGGCGCTAATGTAAACAGTACAGAAACAACTGTAGCAACGTCCTTAGAAACACTCAAAGACCTTGTAAAGAATGTTTGGGAAAACGGCGCCGACGTAGCACAGGAAATTGTACACGGCGAAAAGTACAAGATTGTACTTGTAAACAGCGGTGGACAACTTGACCAAACTGATTCCGATAATGTCGACGCTTTGCCAAGTAAACTATTACGTGGTAAGACAAGCGGCGCTATTGGACAAATTACAAGCTTTGAAAACGACGCAACACCGGGCTTTACTGACTTCTTCGTTAATATGCTATCTCCGCTAGACTTTATTGTAGGCGAGGAAGTTGAATACGGTTACAAGACTGTTACTAAGCAGGTAACCATACAAGTCGAAGGCGGCGTATTTGAAGAAGACTTCCCAATTAAGATTCCAGCAAACACCAGTGTAATTGGTAGCGAGTTCCGTAGAACTGTGATCAAGCCACATAACGGTGTTTCTCAAAGTTCGTACGCTGGCACATACTTCTACAGAGATAATGAGTTCGACGGGCTTACTGTTGCTACAGAAGGTGTCGCAGTTAACGATCAGCAAGGTAACGAAAAAGGTAAAGTAGGACGTCACTACTTATATCGTGCTGATAGAGCAAAGAATGTTGGCTCTGTAATTGCTAACACAGGTAGCTACACAACAGCAGCGAACATTCTACTAGAAAACAAAGAATACATTGTTGAAGAATCACTACGCTTCTTAGATACAAACTACAACAGCGTTACATATGATGCTGAATCTTACAGAACAGACTTTAGAGCACTTGTTGATGCGCTTGCTGATGATTTACGTGACGGCGGCGATGCGCACAGTCTTGTAGTTCAAGGTTCTTACCACGAAGTAGGTAACACTGATTACCTAAGCCGCTTTGGTGATAGTTCTACCGAAGTAGCAGTCGAAGCTACTATTGATAACGTGGCTGTATTAGCCAACAACTTACTAAGTGCTACTGCTCCTGTTTACACAGACAGCAGCTACACAGCAGGCAACAGCGCAGTAACAAACATTGTATCACCGAACCTAAGCTTAGGCAGTGGAGAAAGTGGTACTGCTGCTATTGTAACAGCATTAACTGACAAGATTAACTTTGTATTCAGCATTGATTACAACCCACCACTACGCAACTGTGACATTGATGCGTTCTTGCTAAACGATGCGTCTACTGTAGAAAACATCACGGTACAAGGACACAAGTCGTTTGCTATGGTTCTTGATCCAACCGGACAAGTACTAACCAAAGCACCATACATTGCTAACAGCTCTAGCTTAACGCAAAGCACAAACACTAAACTATTTGCCGGTGGTGTATTTGCTGATGCTTACACAGGCAACATTCCAGTTAAGATCAGAGGTAACTCAGGTACATTCGACGACGGAGCACGTGGCACTGTTAGTCTTAACGCATTTACTCTTTGGGTCGAAAGCGAAGACGTAGATGTTATCGGCGATAGCACAGGCCTAAGCACGCAAGGTCTAAAGCTAAAAGAGCCCCAAGTTCCTGCGGTGTTTTACACAGGCGGTGTGCGTTATCAAGTTAACGCTATTAGTAATTACGATCAAGACCTTGGTCGCTGTATTGTTTATTTAGATGCTGGTGCTAACGGTGGAACAGGATACACAGGCTCTGTTGACGTTGACACTTACATTCAAAGCGGCGGTAGTCGTAGTGTTGAAATCAGTAACTTTGCTCAAAGCAACGATCTAGCATACGGGATTGCTGGCACTAACGGCGCACAAATTACTGCTACTGGCATCGAAAGTACTTATACACAAGCAGCGTTTTATGCTGCCGACGGTACTGACATTAAAGTTTCTAACTCTACAGTAAACTTTGGTAAGTTTGGTCTTGTAGCAGACGGCACTGATCCAAACGAAATTCCAGATGATGTAGATCTAATTGGTAACTCTACACAAGCTGCCAAGGCTTACGTTGATGGTAGCTACACTGGTAACTTAAACGATGGCGCTATTGCTGTATATGACTGTGCTGTAGCACCAATGAAGGATAGTATTATAACTATTGATCACGGTACAGCAGGTACACTTAACTATCGTGTTACAAGTGTAACTGATATTACTGCGGCAAGTCCTACGCCAGCGCCGTCGCCAACTGTACTAAACGCTAATGTTTACCAACTACAGTTTGTTGCTGAGAATTCATCCACCACTGACTTCTATAGTACACTACAAGAAGCTGTTACTGATGATACTATTGTTGAAATTAGAAGCGGCAAGCAATTCCTTTACGACAACGTAGCAGCAGCAGGCTCACTTAACCCAAGACCAAACACAACTGTAACTTACGACGAGTCCGCAGACGTTGGTTATAAAGCAACTGCGTTTGCTACTACTGACAACTACGGAAGCGCTCTAGCTGCTAACCGTGTACGAGCAACGTTTGATACTGACTACAAGTACATCGAACTTACTCCTAACACTACGCATAACGGTGGCGGATTCGGTAGCACTGCTAATGATACAAAACTAGCAATCGAAGTACTAACCGGCGGCGCTGCTCCGTTCTTAGACAGCACAAGAATCGTTGGCAAGGTATTTGCGCACGCAGGTAAGAGTCATTACATCACAACTTACAAGAATGTAACTACGCTAGAAATGGCAAGTGCTGTTTCGTTTACTGCTGGTGATACTGTAACACAAGATGTTACGGGTGCTACTGGTACAGCACTAAAGACTGTATCAAGCGGTACAACTGTACACGTCTATGACGTGACTGGCACGTTTAACACGACTAACACTATTTCCAGTGTTGTTCCGACTACAGTTAGTGTAAACAACTTTGCTTATGTTGAATTCAACATAAGCGACGCAAGTGTAAGTGGATCTAACATTAACCCATCACCGCAGGCTGCTGGTTTAAACACTGCGATTACAACTACAAGAAAACTATTCGCAGGTGTTACAACTGGCGAAGACGCAAGCGTAGTTGAAAATACTGCGATCATCCGTTCTACGAATACAGTGTTCAAGAGCGTGGGCGCAGGTTCGTTTAACGAAACTAACTATCCAAACGATATTCTTGGTGATCCTGAGAATACACAAGATCCTACAGCGTTTACTGATTCTCCGGCTGCTTCTACTGCTGAAGTTTGGGAACGTGGACAAGGTAGAGTGTTCTGGACAAGTACTGATCAGTTTGGCGTATTCCGTGTAGGTCAATTCTTTAACGTAGACCAAGCAACTGGTGACACTACTATTGAAGGTGGTGTTGGTATTTCCAATGCGGTGAGCCTTGGATTTTCCGCTGGTACAACAGTTAACGAATTCTCAACTGATACAAGTATGAGCGGTGTTTCCGATAGTGCTGTACCAACCGAGAAAGCTGTTAAGACATACATTGACCGACGTTTACACCTAGACGAATCCGGATCGGTGATTGCCGGCGGCGATAAGATCGGTCCAGGTTACCTCGACCTTGAAGGTAACGCTACGATGACTGGCGACCTTAACATGGGTAGCAGTTTCCGTATTACTAACCTTACTACAAACAGCGGCGTAACTACCGACGCCGCTAACGTAGCATACGTTAACTCTAAAGTAGCTGAGTTTGATAGCATTAGCGAACTAGCTGATACTAGTATTAGTTCAGCTGCTACAAGCGACTTCCTGGTGTACAACGGCAGTGCTTGGGAAGATGCTGCTGTTACAGGTGACGTAACACTTACACGACAGGCGACGTAACACTTACACGCACAGGCGCTAACGCTGTTACAAGTGCTATTACAGCAGGCGCTATTGTTAACAACGACGTAAACGCTAGTGCTGCTATTGCGCAAAGCAAACTTGCTCTTGATGATGCTACTACAAGCGCTAAAGGTATTGCTAGTTTTGCTAGCGCACACTTTACAGTAACGTCAGGTGCTGTTGATATTGCTGCTAACAGCATAGCTAAGGCAGACATTGAACAAATTGCTACAAGCACTGTACTTGGTAGAACGACTGCTGGTACAGGTAATGTAGAAGAGATTGCCATTAGCAGTCTAATTAGCGCAGGCGGTGCTGTTGTAGATGCAGACTTTACAGCAGACAACACTGGTTCAAAGGTACTAACACAAGTTGCGTCTGGGTCATACGGTTTAACTAACTTGTCAGCTACAACGTCTAACAACTCTGTAGTTAAGCGTTCAGCAACTGGTGAAGTAGATGCTACTGCTTATCAAATTGATGGCAGCCAGATACTTGATGTAGACGGCACTGATACTGTACTTAAAACTACAGCAGGCGGCGTGCTGCTAAGAGGCGAAGGTGCTAGTAACCCTGTACTAGAAACAGGCGGCGCAGTTCAAGTAGGCGACATTGCCAATGTAGCTAACAGCACATTCCAAAATGCTAGTAGTTATAGCGCAAACACAAGTAAACTAGCGTCTACTTGGATTTACACAAACTTCTTAGAAGCTGCTACTGAAAAAGATGCTACTAGTACTGGTATTGGCTTAGGAGCAGGTGGCGGATTTGCTGAGTCTGCTGCTGACGCTATTGTTGCTGTATCCAATGGCAATGTTAAAGTTGTAATCAACGATAGCGGGCTAGAAGTTGCTGCTGGTTCTTACGTAAAAACTAATACAATTACAACAGGCGCAAGTGGCACTGCTGGTACTATTACTGGTAACTGGAGCTTAACTGTTGGATCTAGATTTGAAGCTACTTATGCTGATATCGCAGAATACTACGAAGCTGATCATACATACGAAGTAGGCACGGTACTTGTATTCGGCGGCGAGAAAGAAGTTACCGGTTGTACTGAACATCGGTCTACAAAAGTTGCTGGCGTAGTTTCTAACAATGCTGCGTTTACTATGAATCAAGACTGCCCAGGCATTGCTGCTTGTATTGCTCTTGTAGGACGTGTTCCAGTAAACGTAATTGGTCAAGTAAGCAAAGGGGATATGTTAGTTGCTAGTGCTGTTCCTGGTTATGCTATAGTTGATAACGACCCTAAAGTTGGAAGTGTGATCGGCAAAGCAATTGAAGATAAGATCGATAACGACAAAGGTGTAGTTGAAACACTAGTCGGCAAGTAATAAATATATAAAAGAGAGCGTAACATGGCTAACAGATATCCACTAATAGTTGACTCAACTGATTCAAACAAGATTAAGGAACTCCCCTCAGGAGACAACCTTAATCTTACAGGAAGCAGTGTAAGCAGCGTACTAAACATAACAGCTACCGGTGTAGTAACAGCGCCTAGTGTTGTTGTTGACTCCGCTACTGTCGGCGGCGCAACTATTAAGAACGTGGCAACTACTGCTAACTACACAGATCTTAATAACCGCCCTACTGCGCTAAGTGACTTTACAAACGATATTAACGCAGTTTCATCAGGTGCTAACGTAAGCATACTAACAAACGACGCAGGTTATTTAACAACAGTATCATTTGCTAACTTAACAAGCAAGCCTACTACACTTGCTGGATACGGTATTACTGATGCGCTAACAACTGGGTCTAATAACAGTTTGCTTGTTAACGACGCAGGGTATATAACAGCGAGTGATCTACAAAACGGAGTCATAACTGTTGATGTAAACAATACCGGTGACTTAGTTGGCTCTGTATTTGCCGACGATAGCACTGTAATGATTGACAGCATACTAGCCGCTGTAAATCTCGACGGTACTGTACGTGGCAATGTTATTCCAAACAACAACGGTGTACATAATATTGGGTCTGATTCTAATAAGTTTAACATAATAACAGCTACTACAGTTACAGGCAAAATAGAAGCTACTACTGATTCGGCTCCTACAGCAAACGCAGACCCAGGTAATACTGGTGAAATAAGATACGACGACAGTTTTATATACATTAAAACAGCAAGCGGCTGGAAAAAAGCAGCACTAAGCGCAATAGTTTAACGGAGAGATAAATGACAGTACAATCAATTAACATAGGCACAATCGCAAACGACGGTACTGGCGATAACTTACGTGTTGCGTTTGAAAAAGTAAATCAAAACTTTCTTGATCTTGATGATCGTTTCTCGTTTACTAATAGTGTTGAAAACTTGGGCAGCGGCTCGGGTGTGTTTTACAGCAAAGAAAATAATATATTGTATTTCAAATCTTTAGTAGCAGGCTCTAATATAGCGCTAAGCACTACTGATAACGAAATAACAATTAACAGTAATGAAAGCTTTACTATTCAAGCTGACAGCGATAGTGTTAATATTGCCGGCACTAGTAAGTCTTTCGGCATAAAAGGCGTTGGCAATGTTAATGCTGGCATTTCAAGCAACGATATTCAAATATCGCTAGATCCAACTGGCCTTGTTGCTCTTGATACTGCTCCTGCGCTAGGTGGCAACTTAGACGCTGGTAACTTTAGTATTACAAATGTCACTGGCATAACTGCTTCTACATTTACTGGTAACTTAGTTGGTACTGTAAACGGTATTGGTATTACAAGCTCGTTTGAAGATTTAAATCTTGGCGGGATTGTTTATCAAGTTACTACTAGCCAAGAATATGTAATAGCAACATTGGATCTAGACTACGGTACATTTACTGCTCCCGGAGCTTTAAACAGCGACTTTGGAAGCATCGTATCCTAATAAATACAATAGGAGTATATGATGCAAGCTGAACAAATCTGGACTAAAAAATCAGGCAATACAATTGCTACTGTGAACGAAAACGATATTGTTTCGATTGACCTTCCGTTAATAGACAGTGTTGACTCTACAGCAATTCAAGTTGAAGTCATTAGTGGGAAGCTACCGTCTGGTCTTAGAATAGATGGTAATCAAATTACAGGGACGCCAGTTGAAGTACCGATAGAGACTAAAGTTAGGTTTGTACTAAGAGCTACATACAACAGTCATACATTTGATCGTACATTTAACATTGTTGTTGTGGGATCCGACTTGCCTGTATGGAAAACTCCAGAAGATTTATTACCTGCTGGCCCTAACGATCAATACTTTGTGTTAGACAACTCGTACGTTGATTTTCAACTGGTTGTCGAAGACGAAGATATTCGGGCAGGGCAAGTTCTGCGTTACAGTTTAAAAAGTGGACAAATACCTCCGGGCTTAGTGCTAACACACGATGGTAAAATTCAAGGTGTAGTTGACCCTATACTAGCAATTGAAAAAAGTATCAAAGGCGGCTACGACGCTGCGCCTTACGATTACGGCGCAGGAACGGGCTATGACTGGTATAGTGCCATTGCTAATTCAACAAATGGGTACGACAGTTACTACTATGATCTAGTAAAGTATGATATTTCTGTAAATACCCGTACACCTAAAAAGCTAAACAGATACTACCAATTTACAGTTGACGTAACTGACGGCGAAAACGTAGTACCGAGAACATTTAGAATTTTTGTAGTCGGCGATGATTTCTTCACTGCTGACATTACAACAATGCAGGCTGGCACAGGTACATTTACTGCTGATGCTTCTAAACTGCGCAGGCCAATTTGGCTTACTCCGGGCGACTTTGGTTACCGTAGAGCAAACAACTATATCTCACTTCCGTTACAGGTAATCAATAACAGTACACTAGGTGGGCTTGTTTGGTATCGTATGGAAGAAATCAACGACGACGGTACTGACAGTGTGCTGCCGCCGGGCCTAGGACTTGACTTCCGTAACGGCTACATTGTAGGACGCACACCTTACCAAAAAGGTATTACTGAAACTTATAAGTTTACAGTATCGGCCATACGTGTAAGCTTTGACTCCGAGCGTGTAGAGCTACAACAGAAAACAGAAGAAGCAGCAGCACTAAACAGCGCTACACTAAAAATTAGCAAAACTGAAAAAGTCACTGCTACTGATCTTATAGGCAGAACATTTACAGTTGAAGGTAACACTTACAAAATTCTGTTAGCCGACCTAAGCCATGCAGACTATGATCTGATCACGCTTACTTACGGTACACGCACAGTTATGCCAAAGGGCACTGCTATTAACCTAGGCATTTTTGATCTAACAGAAGCAGAAGAAGCCAAGAGTACAAAAACGTTCACGGTTAACTTGTTAGGCGAAGTAAACAGTGAAATTTCCTGGTTAACTGCTAGCGACCTTGGCAGTGTAAGCGCAAACTACACAAGCACAAAGCGAATACAAGCATCCACTAGTGTTCCTAATGCTACGCTAGTATATCGTGTACAGTCAGGTGACTTGCCCCCAGGCATGCGTCTTGACTTTAGCGGCGAGCTCATTGGTACAGTAAAAAGCTTCGGCAACACAAGCGAACAAGGACTTACTGTTTTTGATAACGGTACTACCAAGTTTGATGCTAATACTACACGCATGGATCGAAAGTTTGAGTTTACTGTAGAAGTTAAAGATCACTTTGGTTATAGCATAACTACACGTAAGTTTACACTAGTTGTAGATGACCCAAACAGTAAAGAATTTAGTAACCTACATCTAAAGCCAATGCTAACAAGAAAACAGCGTGACGCATTTAGAGATATCATAGGTGACCCTCAAATATTCTTGCCAGAGCAACTGTACAGACAGAATGATACTAACTTTGGTATACAATACGATCCTACAGTTCTGTTGTACGCTGGTATTGAAACTAAGAACATGCGCTACTATGTAGCAGCAGCAAATTTGTACGGTAAGCGCAAAACATACAGCATAGGCAGGTTAAAAACCGCAGTAGCGAAAGAACCCGGCACTCAAAACATTATCTACGAAGTTGTATACTTAGACTTAGTTGACCCAAACGAAACACTAATCAATCGCAAAACACGCAAGTCTTACACGCATCAAGATCACACACCGTTGTTAGTCAACAGTAGTCACTACGACGTTACTGACGAAACATACGATAGCGACCCTTATGAGCTAGTAGTAACTACTAGAGAACAAGGCGATGTTGTTGTTGACTTTACTAGCAGTTTA
>Ga0206126_10004775_pt1 | contig 12845 bp, 11 predicted proteins | sample Helgoland_Spring_5_FD_148621 | JGI IMG/M metagenome (GOLD analysis project Ga0206126, IMG submission 148621) | Pelagic subsurface seawater microbial communities from Kabeltonne, Helgoland, North Sea - Helgoland_Spring_Bloom_20160412_1 | ecosystem: Environmental > Aquatic > Marine > Epipelagic ...
TTACGCTGTTCCTCATCCCCGCGTAATGCAAGGCCCGCGCGACTAAGTCGGATCACGGTTAAGGTTGGGTTTGCGTGATGCTCAAAATATTTCTTCAAACGCAATAGATAAATGTGCTGTCGTGATACAATGCTCTTTTAATTTCTAAACTACAGCGTGGTGCCGCCACTTGGACTGCAGTAAAGTGCTAATGTGCACTGGTCGAGTTGTACGAGCATAGAAATCAGGCACTATATTACACCGTGCGGGAGGGAACCTATGGCCAATGCAGCGACCTATTTTGTGGACCGGCATGTGCGTGAAAACCGCGGCGAGACGGTCGCCTTTCGAGAAGCAGGCGCGGGACGAACGTTAACTTACGGTGCGCTTGCTGATCAGTCGGGGCGCGTTGCCGCAGCGCTTCGCGCACATGGCGTGCGCAAGGAAGAGCGTATGGCGATGCTGGTCCTTGATCAGATCGAATTCCCCGTCTTGTTTTGGGGTGCGCTTAAGGCCGGTGTTATTGCCGTACCGTTGAATACATTGTTGGCCGGGCCCGTCTACGATGCGATTTTGCGCGACAGCAGGGCAACAACGCTGGTTGTGTCAGAAGCGCTGTTTGAAGTGGTTGAGCCCGTCTTGACGGATAACCCGTACCTTGAACGTGTCATCGTGATCGGCGCCGATGCGCGCAAAAACACAATCTCATATGATGCGTTTGTGTCGGCGGCTGATGTGCCGGTTGAGGCTTTTGATGCCAGCCCGGATGAAACGGCTTTCTGGCTATATTCGTCTGGATCGACCGGGCAGCCCAAAGGCGTGCACCATGTACATTCGGCGCTACGCGCGACGGCGGACACTTATGGCGCACAGGTTCTGGGGATACAGCAGGACGATATAATATTTTCAGCTGCAAAGTTCTTTTTCGCTTACGGATTGGGTAATTCGATGACCTTTCCGCTGTCGGTTGGCGCGACCTCCGTGATTTTTGGTGGACGGCCCGCCCCCGATGGGATGGTTGAGATTTTAGAACAGGAAAAACCAACGATATTTTGTGGAGTGCCAACGCTTTACGCGGCGATGGTTGCCCACATAGAGGCCAACGACCCGCCTGATGCGCCGTTGCGTGTTTGTATTTCTGCCGGTGAAGCTCTGCCAGAGGATGTGGGCAAACGGTGGAAAGCCTTGATGGGGGTCGACATCCTTGACGGCGTTGGTTCGACCGAAATGCTGCATATCTTTTTGTCCAATGCTTCGGGGGATGTGGTCTATGGCACATCAGGGGTGCCGGTGCCTGGCTACGATGTTCGGCTTGTGGACGAGACTGGCGCCGACGTCGGCTTCGACACGATAGGTGAATTGCTGGTCAACGGGGCTTCGGCGGCTGACGGATATTGGAACAAGCGCGCAAAAACCCGAGAAACGTTCGAGGGCGTATGGACGAGGACTGGTGACAAATACGAGCGCCGCGCTGATGGCCGCTATGTCTACTGCGGTCGCACCGATGATATGTTCAAGGTGTCCGGCATATGGGTCAGCCCTTTCGAGGTGGAGCAAGCGATTAGTAGCCACCCGGCGGTTCTGGAGTGCGCTGTAGTCGCGGCACGTGACAAGGACGGTCTGGAAAAACCCAAGGCAATCGTCGTTTTACACGCGACCCAGCCCGACAATTTGGAAGAAACCCTGCGAGAGCATGTAAAAGACAAGATTGGCAAATGGAAATATCCGCGCTGGATCGAATGCGTCGATTCCCTGCCCAAGACTGCGACAGGTAAAATTCAACGTTTCAAGTTGCGCGAGGTATCGTGATGGATTGGACTTCGGGCAAGATAAAAGCGGCTAGCCATACGCTTGAGTATGCGTGTTGGGGGCCGCCCCCGAATGTGGCGCCGACACTGATTTTGCTGCATGAAGGTTTGGGCGCGATCACGATGTGGCGGGACTGGCCTGAACGACTTGCTTCAGCCACTGGCTTTGGTGTTTTTGCGTATTCCAGGGCTGGATATGGTCGGTCTTCTCCGGTGACGTTGCCGCGGCCGGCGGACTATTTGACCCGCGAGGCAGAAGATGTCCTCGGGCCGGTTCTGGATGCCGCCGGGGTACGTTCGGCGGTGCTTTTGGGGCATTCGGATGGCGCGACGATTGCGGCGATTTACGCAGGCTCCGTATCGGACATGCGGGTGCGGGGTTTGATTTTGATGGCACCTCATTTCTTCGGAGAGACAATAGGCTTCGAGGCGATCAAGGCGGTCGGCAGCGCCTATGAGATGCAGGGGCTAAAAGGTCAATTGGCCCGGCATCATGATGATACTGACATGGCATTTCATGGGTGGCGTAATGTCTGGCTGTACAAAAAGGCAGCCGATTGGAATGTGGCGGATTGTATAGATCATTGGCGTGTACCAGCTCTCGCCATTCAGGGAACGGCAGATGCTTTTGGTACATTGGCACAGATCGACGAGATTGAAGACCGGATATATGCTCCGTTTGAACGGCTGATCTTGCAGGACATTGGGCATTCCCCGCATTTTGAAGCAGGTGAAGCAGTGATGGCGGCAGTGACCGATTTTTGCCAGCGCTTGCATCGGATAGAAAATGCAGATGTCGAGATGCCCGCGGTTGGATGAAAAACATTCCCAAACCTACGTATGCGTATGTTCCGGGTGTGAATGCCCGTCATCCCGAAGATTGGTTCGACCCAATAAAGCATGATGTGATGCCCGGAATGACCGAAGTCGATATGCAGAAAAGCCATGCGTGGCGCGCCGGCATGCTCTATCGTCAAGAAGGATTTTTCTGGGAGTGCCACGAAGTATTGGAACCCTTGTGGTTGGTCGCACCGCCCGGAACGCTCCGTAGTTTTCTGCAGGCAAACATCCAAATGGCTAACGCACTGCTAAAGCTAAAGATGGGGCGCCCCAATGCTGCAATGCGACTTTGCAAGATCGTGGACGAGCATCTGGGTGCCTGCGCGCCGCGTATGGTGATTCTGGGGCAATCGGTTCAAGCACTTCGCAAAGAAGCGATTGCGTTGGCTCAGATACTGCAAGAGTCGCAATAAAATGCACTTTCGCTGCGGATTTTGGCATATATCTGAAGCTTTCACCTCTTAAAGTGTTAGATACTGCAAAATTAGCAAGGCGTATTCGCGCCGGGAGGGTGCATGGAAAAATTGATCGATTTTCAGACTGATCCATCACTCTATCGTCATTGGCGTGTTGAGTATGATGGTGACATTGCCAATTTATTTATGGATGTGGACGAAAACGCAGGCCTGTTTGATGGCTATCAACTCAAGCTTAATTCCTACGATCTGGGTGTAGATATCGAGCTGGCAGATGTCGTTCAACGGATGCGTTTTGAACATCCGGAAGTAAAGGTTGTCGTTCTGCGTTCCGCCAAAGACAAAGTGTTTTGTGCAGGTGCAAATATTAGAATGCTTGGTGGCGCGGCGCACAGTCACAAAGTCAACTTTTGCAAATTCACCAACGAGACCCGCAATGCATTCGAGGCGGCCGAAGTTGACAGCGGGCAGAAATATATTGCTGCTGTCAAAGGGGCCTGCGCAGGGGGCGGATACGAGCTGGCGCTGGCGTGCAATTATATAATGTTAACGGACGATTCGTCGTCATCGGTGGCTTTGCCAGAGGTTCCATTGCTTGCGGTTTTGCCCGGAACGGGTGGGCTGACCCGCGTGACAGACAAGCGCAAGGTGCGCCGCGATCTGGCTGATATTTTCTGTTCAACAGAAGAGGGGGTTAAAGGTAAGCGTGCGGTAAAATGGAAATTGGTCGACGAGGCTGTACCCAATGCAAAGTTCGACGAGACTGTACGCGCCCGTGCAGCAGAATTTGCAGCCGGCTCGCCGAAGTCGCCTGTTGCGACGGGCATTACTCTTGGGCCGCTGAAAAAATCCATCAACGAGGACGGATCGCTGCAATACTCCTTGCTCGAGATTGCAGTCGAACGCGACGCGCGACGTGCGACGTTGACCATATCAGGTCCGACCGATGCTGCGCCTTTGAGCATGTCCGATTTTGAGGCGCAGGGTGATCAGGCCTATCTTTTACGGCTCGCGCGCGAACTGGACGATGCAATCCTGCATCTGCGTTTGAATGAGCCCCAATTGGGGCTCTTGGTGTTTCGCACCCAAGGAGACCCAGAGTTGGTACTGTCTCATGAGGCCGTGCTTCTATCAAACGCTGATCATTGGTTGGCCAATGAAGTGCTGAAATACTGGAAACGGGTGCTTAAGCGTATCGATGTCACCTCAAGATCATTGGTAGCATTGCTAGAGCACGGCAGTTGTTTTGCCGGGGTGTTGGCCGAATTGCTTTTTTCTGTTGATCGCAGTTACATGATGGAAGACGAATTCGAAGGTGACAATCGCCACCTCGCCACGCTGACATTGAGTGATGCAAACTTTGGCATTTTTCCAATGGGCAATAATCTGACCCGTTTACAGACTAGGTTTTTTGGTACTCCCGAGTCTGTTGATGCAGCTCGTGCGCATGTCGGCGAAGGGCTGGAAGCTGAAACCGCAGATGATTTGGGTCTTGTTACCATGATCCTCGACGATATCGATTGGGAGGATGAAATCCGTATCTTTATGGAAGAGCGTGCAAGTTTCAGCCCCGATGCGATGACTGGAATGGAGGCGAACCTGCGATTTGCAGGGCCGGAAACAATGGAAACCCGCATTTTTGGCCGACTTACAGCTTGGCAAAACTGGATATTCAATCGCTCCAATGCCGTAGGATCAGAGGGCGCGTTACAGCGTTATGGCACTGGCTTGCGCGGCAAATACAACATGGAGCGGGTGTAGGTCCGCGTTATGCGGCGGGCTTTGTCCCGCTCTACGGGATCCCGGCAGGTGGCCGGTTCCCGCAAAGAATGCAGGGCGAGGCCCCCCGCCACTGAAATGGAGAACACTATGCTTGATCTGATAAATGTTAGCTATGACACACAAATTCCCAACAATGTCGGCTTGAGTGACGACCGCAAAGTCTTGAAGGCGCTTGAGAAATGGCATCCGGGCTATATCAACTGGTGGAATGATCTGATCCCGCAGAATTTTCAGGATAGCATGGTTTACTTACGCACCGCCGTCAGCGTCGATCCCAAGGGTTGGGCCAAGTTCGATTATGTAAAGATGCCGGAATACCGCTGGGGCATTTTGCTTGCGCCTGCTGTCGAAGATCGGACAATCCCCATGGGCGAGCATTACGGAGAACCGGCATGGCAGGAAGTGCCGGGCGAATACCGCAATACGCTAAAACGGTTGATCGTCATCCAAGGCGACACCGAGCCGGGCTCGGTCGAGCAGCAGCGGTTTCTTGGTCTGACGGCCCCTAGCCTCTATGACATGCGAAACCTTTTTCAGGTCAATGTCGAAGAGGGGCGTCACCTTTGGGCGATGGTCTATCTCTTGCAGAAATACTTTGGCAAGGATGGCCGCGAAGAGGCAGATGATATGCTTGTTCGGTCGTCAGGGTCCGAAGAGGCACCTCGCATGCTGGGCGCGTTCAATGAACAAACGCCAGATTGGCTGTCGTTTTTCATGTTCACCTATTTCACGGATCGGGACGGCAAGATGCAGCTCGAAAGCCTTGCTCAATCGGGGTTTGATCCGCTGTCGCGCACCTGTCGTTTCATGCTGACCGAAGAGGCGCACCACATGTTCGTTGGTGAAACCGGGGTGGGCCGTACGATTCAGGCGACGCTAGAAGCGATGAACAAGGCTGGCATTACCGACCCGTATGACGTGAACAAAATCCGCGACATGGGTGTTATTGACCTGCCCACGATCCAGAAAAAGCTTAACCTTCATTATACGTTGTCTTTGGACCTGTTTGGCCAAGAGGTGTCAACCAATGCAGCCAATGCTTTCAACGCGGGGATCAAGGGCCGTTACATGGAGCAGCGCATTAATGACGACCACAAACTGCAGGATGATACCTATGCTGTGACCAGCATCAAGGATGGCCAGATCTTGACCGAGGATGTGCCCGCGCTGACTGCGATCAACATGCGCCTGCGCGATGACTACGTGCGCGATGCATCGGGTGGCGTGGGCCGTTGGAACAAGCTGATTGCCAAATCGGGGATCGAGTTTGCGTTAAAACTTCCGCACGAAGGGTTCCATCGTCAGATTGGTGTATTTTCTGAGGTCGCGGTCGACCCCGATGGCAATATCGTTTCGGCGGGCGACTGGGCTGCGCGGCAGCATGAATGGCTGCCCACTAAGGCCGATGGCGACTTCATCCAGTCCTTGATGAAGCCATGTTTTGAACCGGGTGAATACGCCAGCTGGATAGCGCCGCCCAAGGTTGGTATCGACAACAAGCCTGGGGATTTTGAATATGTTCAACTGCATATGGCGTAAGTCAATGTCTGAGTTGGAAGAGAGATTTGAGATGAAGGCTTCTTTCTCTTCAGTGGGGCACGCAACCTGCGTCAAACAGTCTGCCCCATGACAGCACCGTTCAAACAGCACCTGATCGACCCTGAAATTTGCATTCGTTGTTACACCTGCGAGATGACCTGCCCAATCGGTGCGATTCATCATGATGACAACAACGTCGTAGTCGACCCCGAGGCGTGTAATCTTTGTATGGATTGCATTCCGGTTTGCCCAACTGGGTCAATCGATGAATGGCGCGTGGTAAACACGGCATATTCACTCGAAGAGCAATTTGATTGGGAAGAACTGCCCGACCAAGAAGACATCTCTGCCGACACGCAGTCCGAAGAAGGCGAAGTCGACGAAGCGGTTGCGCGCCTGTTGGCAGAGGCACATGCCGGGGCGGGCGGGGCCTCAAAGCCGCCAGTTTCCGCGACCAAACCAGTCATCAATATGTATAATTTGGGCAAGCCTGCGACATTGATCGTGCAAGGTAACTACCGCCTGACGGACGATCCAGACCACGACGTGCGCCACATCATCCTTGAAACCAATGGTTTGCCATTTCCCGTACTCGAGGGGCAATCGGTTGGTGTCATTCCGCCAGGCACGGACGCGACAGGGGCGGTGCATCTGCCGCGTCTTTATTCGGTATCTTCGCCGCGCGACGGGGAAAGACCCGGCTACCACAACATCTCACTTACAGTAAAACGCGAGCTTGATGGTGTTGCGTCCAATTACCTATGTGATCTTGAAAAAGGGTCAAAGGTCCAGGTGACCGGTCCCTTTGGCGGCACCTTCTTGATGCCCAATGACAGTGATGCCCGTATCTTGATGATCTGCACTGGAACTGGATCGGCGCCTATGCGCGCGTTTACGATGCAACGACAACGCACCTGCCGCAACGATACGGGTGGAATGACGATGTTCTTTGGGGCGCGAACACCAGAAAGCCTGCCCTACTTCGGTCCTCTCGGGAAAGTACCAAACAGCTTATTAAAGCAGCATCTGGTTTTCAGCCGGGCGCCAGATCAGCCCAAGCAGTATGTGCAGGACAGGATGCTGGCAGAAACAGGTGCAGTTGCTGAAATGTTGGATGATCCTGCGACCCACATCTACATTTGCGGCCTAAAGGGTATGGAGGATGGCGTTGAGTCCGCCCTGACGCAAATTGCAGCGACCATGGGCGCAAAATGGGCCCCGATGCGTGCCGCCATGCGTGAAGCAGGCCGGTATCACGTGGAAACCTACTGAATGTCGCAGGCCTCTTTCATACATGAAATCCGTGTCACGTGGGGTGATTGTGATCCGGCGCGCATTGCCTATACTGCGCGGCTGCCGTGGTTTTCATTGGACGCGATTAATGCTTGGTGGGAGGCCCATCTGGGCGGCGATGGTTGGTTTCAGTTGGAGATGGACCGCAACATTGGAACTCCTTTTGTCAATTTGAATATGGATTTCAGACATCCCGTTACGCCCCGCCATCGGCTTTTGTGTGAAGTCTGGCCAAGCCGGTTGGGCAACAAGTCTGTCACCTTTGCTGTTGTCGGACGGCAGGACGGAATCATTTGTTTTGAGGGCAAATTCACCAGCGTTTTTATGATTGCAGACCAGTTCAAGAGCCAGTCTGCACCAGAAGAATTGCGCGAAGTTATTGAACCTTTATTGCGGCAGTGAAGCTATATTGACGGATACCTATGCAGAGCTACCTTCACTTTCTAAAGTAATCATAACGTGCCATGACCCTTGAGAAATACATATCAGATGCGCCGTCGACCATGATCGAGCAGTTGGCAGCACGTGTGCGCGCGGCGCGAACGGCGCAGGGTTTACCGCGTCGGGAACTTTCGGAACGCTCGGGTGTATCGCCACGCTATCTGGCGCAACTTGAGGCAGGTGAAGGAAATATTTCAGTCATCTTGCTGAGCCGTGTAGCTGCTGCATTGAACACCCGGATCGAGGACCTTTTGGCAGAAAAAGACCCATTGGCGGATGATGTGGCGCGGGTCGCTGGTCTTTATCGGGATGCACCTGCCTCGGTTCGCGGTCGGGTACGCGCCTTGTTGGCCCCGGAAAATCCGATTGCCTTGCGGGCACAGCGTGTGTGCCTGATTGGATTGCGTGGGGCTGGAAAGACCACCTTGGGTCAGGCCGCGGCTGAAAAGTTACAGGTGCCATTTGTCGAATTGAACGACGAGATCGAGCGGGCGGCACAGATGCCTTTGGCTGAGATTATGGGTCTGTATGGTCAGGATGGATATCGCGCGCTGGAGGCTGACGCAGTGGCCCGGGTATTACAAAACCATGATAAGTTAGTTCTGGCGGTGGCGGGTGGAATCGTTGCCGAGGCAAGCACCTATAGCTTGCTGTTGGAGCGGTTCCATACGGTTTGGCTTCGCACCAGTCCGGCTGAGCATATGGCACGCGTTCGAGCTCAGGGCGACCTGCGCCCAATGGAAGGCCACCCGGCGGCTATGGATCAGCTAAAGCAATTTCTGACCGCGCGTACACCGCAGTACGAACAGGCACAGGCCCAGGTGGATACCGCTGGTAAGCCGGTTCAAACATCAGTGAATGAGTTGCTGGCAGTGGTTGCCAAGCATCGGTTTCTTGACTGCATCGGTCTCGCATGAATGCGCCGATAGCCCCGGTTCAACAGCTGTTCTGGCGTGCTTGCGAAACTATGTTGATGCACCATACTAACCCTTGGGAACTGGATGAAGCTTTGGTCGCTTGGGGCTATGGTTTGGGTCCATGCGAGGCACAGGACCTTGTCGGTTTGGATGTAATTATGCGTAATTGGTGCGGAGATCAGCCCAGCCCAATTCTTGCGAGGATGGTCGCAGAGGGTAGGTTAGGTAAAAAGGTGAGCTGGGGTTTTTACCGTTATCCTGGCGGTGGCGGCACAGTAATAGACCCTCTGATCGAAGACCTGATCCTTGAGGAGGCTTGGTTTGCCAAACGTCCTCGTGTTCCCCTTGAGGGGGCTGCACTGGTCACGCGTCTTCATGAACTTGTTGCAGATGATTTGCGCAGTGAGCAGCAGGCAGCCGTGGCATTACTTCATTTTCCTGTAGGCCGCTGGCCGGACGCTCTTTGACCGCATACGCGGCAAAGACGCCCCGCCCACCGTCCCATTTTGGTTGCTACGTCCAACCCAATTGGTTTTGCGTCGCGCGTGTCCAAAGAAAAAAAGGCCGCGCTGTGGCGGCCCTTTTAGTGTGCTCTATTGCGTTCGTCGAAATACCTGAAAAATCACGCAATTTCTGAAGGTTTGAAATTGATGACTTCTGGTAGAGTGAGCTGCTTCAAGTTTTTCGCATAACGATTTCGTGGTCTCCATCAGGTCCAGTGCAGTTGCTCTGGGCGCACTTCAAAAGAGATGTGGTGGCTGCCGCCTTCCAAACCTTCTTTGGTGTGATTATAGAGCGAGCGCCAGTAAGGCTGAATTGTAACACCGTCATTCTGGATCATTGCCTGACCTTCGGCCATCAGCGTACGGCGTGCTTCGATGTCAGCTGTCGCAAGGGCACGTTCGAGTAGTGCGTCGAACTCGGGGTTGGAATAGCCGAACTCGTTCCATGCTTCGCCGGTGCGATAGGCCAATGCCCAGATCTGGACGCCTAGTGGGCGGTGGTTCCAGTTGGTCGAGCTGAACGGATACTTGGCCCAGTCATTCCAGAAGGTCGAGCCGGGCAGGATTGTCCGCTTGACCTTGATGCCCGCGTCGCGGAGCTGGGCTGCAACGGCGTCGGTGGTGTCTTTGCGCCACGCATCGTCGATCGAGATCAGCTCGTGCTCGAAGTCGGCCATTCCTGCTTCGTCCATAAGGGCTTTGGCTGCGGCACCGTCCACTTTGCGCGCAGGCAGTTCCGCATATTCCGGATGCATTGGGCCGACATGGTGGTTCTCGGCTGGGATGCCGCGACCGGCATAGCCCAGTTCCAGCAGAACTGCGTTGTCAACGGCCATTGTGATGGCCTGTCGCACGCGCGCATCAGCATAGGGACGCTTGCCATCGACCTCGGCCAATTGGTTGGGTCGGATAACGATGGTTGCGGCGGTCGCGATTTCGTTCCGGTTCCAGCCGTCCAGCGTGTCAAAGATGTCAATGAATTCACCCTCGATCGAGTAGGTCATGTCGATCTCTTCGGCTTCGGCTGCGGCCACAAATGCAGAGGGATCTGTGCCGTAGTCGATGTATTCTACGCGGTCCATAAAGGCGCCGTTGCCTTCGTTCCACCAGCTGTGGCCAGCATTGCGAACCAGCGCGGCTTTGACGCCGACTTCCATTGACTCGGGCAGGTAGGGGCCTGTGCCGACCGGGTTATCGAGCATTGTATCGGCCGCATGCGAGCTGTGCACAATGGCGGCCGGGTAGTCGGCCATACCAGCGATCAACGTGATGTCAGATGCGGGCAGGTTAAGAACGACGGTGGATGCATCGACAACTTCGATGGCCCCATCAATGGCTTTGTTGGTATCAGCATTGATCAGAGTGGCAAAGCGGCCAGCCATCGAGTTGCCTTCGACGTCCTTATCGCACCACATAGCGATGTTGCGTGCAACGTCATCGGCTGTAAAGTCGTCGCCGTTGTTCCACTTAACACCCTGACGTACCTTGAGTGTGTATTGGGTCGCGTTTTCGTTGATCTCCCAGCTTTCAAGCAGCTTTGGTGTAAATGTGCCGTCATTCTCGTATGCAACAAGGTATTCCAGCCATCCGCGCGAGAAGTTCGCGATCTGTGACCAGTCATAGGTGCGTGGATCTTTGAGTGCGCGTACTTCTTGTTGGATGCGCACGGTGCCGCCCGCTTTGGCATGCGAGGCAGCCTGGGCCGGAGCAGCCGCTCCGAGCATGGCATATGCTGTTGCGGTCGTCGCGCCGAACGCACTTGCCATGGCCAGAAACTCGCGGCGGTTGACTGGGTCTTTGCCGACTTTGGCAGCTGAGTCTACGATGGACTGCGGCAATGGCTTGCCTGTACGTGTTAAGTAGGTCATGTTCTTCCTCTCTGTTGGCGTCGCGGTATATTGTTTCGCGTCCTGAAGTAGCCCAGTTTCCCCCGAGCATTTCGGTCTTGCAGTTGATCTGCGTGTCATCGCCTCCCCACATCGGGGGACACGTAGAGTTCAAACGATCCCATGCACCGCGTCAACCCCATGTCGCAGAGCCCGTTAACGAGAGTCGCCCCATAATTCGGGAAGCGTTTATAAAATAGCGGCCTGTCGAGACAAAAAGCCTGATCATGGCTGGTCTAAGCACAATTTAAAGGGGCGTTTTTGGTCAATTTTACTCGTAAATCGCGAGCATTATGCACCGAATGGCCCAACTCATGGCTGCGTTAGGGCCCGAGCATCTGCCATCAAAGCGATGATCGTATCTGGGTTGCCGATCTCATTCATCATCAGCAGCACAAGGCGGGCATTCAATGCGTGTGATTGGTTGGGTGTTAGCCCGTCGTGCATTTGCATAAGCGCTGCATAAAGGGCGTCGCCTTGATGCCCGAGGTTATCTTCAATTATCATGAGAACCCTCCGTTTGCCCGGAACATGGCGTCGTAAATTGCTTCTACATCCGGCTTGGAAAAATAAGCACAAATGTGCCCATCGGGCCGAATGAGAAAAGCGCCTTTTGTGCCGTAACGGTCTGCCGTCAATCTGCCAGAGGGCAGGGCATAGTTGAGTAGCCCCTTGGTCGTCGGCCATGGGGCGTTATCAAGGGTGAGCAATGTGAAATCGCCTGTGATCGTTTCGATCAACCATCCTGAGGCAATCGGCAGGTCTATTAAACAGCGCCCAACCAAAGGATGCTGACCGGTCTGCAATGTCATACCTGCCAATGTGCAGGGTGTTGACAAGCGACCGGAATTTATCAGTTTGCGGGCGAATGGGTGCGTGCCCGCAAGGTTCAAAGCTTCGTTGCGGAAAAGGGTTTCAATCTCTGATTTAGGAGTCATGAAGTTTGTGGCACGCGACGAATTGAGGATGTTCTCATCAGCTCCATGACGGCGCTCTGCATCATAGCTGTCCAAAAGAGTGGTGGGTTTTCCGCTGAGCACAGCCGCCAGTTTCCAGCCAAGGTTATCTATGTCCTGAATGCCACCGTTGCCGCCCCGCGCACCAAAGGGGCTCACGACATGGGCGCTGTCGCCCACGAAAATTATGCGGTTATGCACGAACCTGTCGAGCTTGGCGCAACGAAATTTGTAAACGCTCATCCAGTCGAGCCGGAAATCCATCTCGCCTATGACCTCCTTGATGCGCGCAAGCACCTTTTCTTCGCTGGCCTCAAGTTCGGGGTCTGCATTTGGGCCCAGCTGTAGGTCGATGCGATAGATATTGTCGGGTTGCTTGTGCAGCAACGCCGATTGACCAGAGTGAAAAGGAGGCGCAAACCAGAACCATCGTTCGGGATCTTCCGTGGCAAATGGGCTTTGGGGCAATTCCACATCGACGATCA